>ENA-OVOD01000012-OVOD01000012.1-sediment-metagenome-genome-assembly--contig:-NODE-12-length-22197-cov-3.332233_pt1 | contig 22197 bp, 21 predicted proteins | sample MGYA00250097_ERZ650218 | MGnify/ENA primary metagenome ERZ650218 (study PRJEB26732, sample SAMN07278952) | sediment metagenome | biome: marsh; feature: saltmarsh; material: sediment | place: USA... | reverse complement strand
TGCTACTGCGGATATTGAAATCTTCACTTCAGAAAATACTGACGGGAAAATTACTACTGCAAGTATTGAAAATGCATTTAAAGAAGCAGGTTTTACCATCTCTGCAAATAGAGATATGAACGGTACATTTGTAAAGCAGTTCAAAGAATAAGGTTTTGATATCTATAATCTTTTCACATTTTACAAGCCCGATACCGTTTTAGAACTGGTGAAGAAATACCCAAATGTTGGTCTTTTTGCTCCTATGAGTATGTCTATTTATACTAAAAAAGGTGAAAAAAAGATTTCAGTCTCTTCTCTCACGGCAGAAGCAATGGCTAAGATCATGGAAGCGCCAAGTGATGATAAAACATTACATGATTTAAGAGCACTCGTTAAACAAACATTAAAAAAGGCAATGCCAAACGGTTCATTTGAAACATTACCGTATGAGCAAACAGATCCCAAAGGTGAACTTGTTACGCGTTATAGTATGGAAATGGATGCAGACGATTGGGAAGATGAGTTAGATGAATTCAAAATGGGCTTTGAAGGCGAACTTGCACCTAATGGCTTTGTGATTGCTGGACACAATAATCTAGGTGACAACTTTGAAGAATCAACTTATGAAATATTTGATTTTTATGAAGTCTACTCTATCTGTAAACTGCCAGTGATTTACACTATCGCTAAAACAAGACCGGAAGCAGGAGCGTATGCGCCATGTTCACTCTATCTTAGTAAAAAGAAAGGTGAAGAGATGATGCAAATTGGATTTCCTTCTGTCTATAATTGGATGAGCTCTATGGCTATAGAGAGCAAAGACGATTTGGATGTATTGGAAAAAGCGCAGGCGGGTATGAACAAGATCTTAACCGGACTCACTGAGTAGTCTGGTTCATTGATCGCGGCATATATGTATTTTATGAAATATAAATAGTAGATGGTGCCTATCAATTTTTTTTGATAAAAATGTTCCATTTGCTACACTGGATTAAAAACGTAAAGTTTCTTTAAACAAATAACCGTTTTTTAATCCAAACTTTTATAGTATTTATCTATGCGTTTACCCTTAGTCTGATTGGATTAATGGGTACTTATAATAATTATAAGATTAGCTAAATTTAAGGAGGAAGCATGAAATTAGGTTTCTTAGTTGACCTTAACCTATGTATGGGTTGTAAAGGTTGTGAGATTGCTTGTAAAGTGGAAAATGAAGTTCCATTGAGTACTTGGCGTTTACGTGTTAAATATATTGATCTGGGAACATTCCCGGATACAAGAAGATCATTTACACCATTACGTTGTAACCATTGTGAGAACGCACCATGTGAGCGTATCTGTCCGGTATCGGCATTACATTATTTAGAGAATGGTATTGTAAACATTGATAGTGCTAGATGTATCGGTTGTGCAGGTTGTATGATGGCGTGTCCTTATGGAGCGATCTATATGGACCCTGAAACAAACACGGCAGATAAGTGTACATATTGTGCACACCGTATTGAAAGTGGTATGATGCCGGCATGTGTGGTAGCTTGTCCTGTTGAAGCAAATATCTTTGGTGATATTGAAGATGATCATAGTCATATTTCACTGTATATTATGGAACACAAGGGTGCTGTGCAAGTACGTAAGCCTGAAAAGCATACATCTCCAACACACTTCTATGTAGGTGGTGGTAATGCAACATTGAACCCACTTGCACATCAGAGAATTGAAGGTTTCAGTCTCTTTAATAATATTACGCACCTAGAGCATGTAGGTGATAAGAATCACGGGATCCTTGATAGATTTTTAGCACCGTTTGCTGGGCATCATGGTCCAACAGATAACGCAAGTTTAATTGAATCAGCGATAGATGCTGAATCACATGAACAAGAGGGAGGTCACTAAGATGGTAGAAAGTACAATTAACGCAACTCAAGCAGTTGTTACACTCGATGTACCAATTCAAGGAATTGTTTGGGGTAGTATTATTACTGTAAATATGTGGGCAAAAAGTATCGGTACAGGTGTAGTCTTTTTAGGCGCATTCCTATGGTTTAGACATAAAAAAGATGATATGCCTAACTTAAGATGGTTAATGCCGGTTATCGCATTTTTGTCACTCAACGTATTCTTATTGTTCACATTGATAGATCTACATCAGCCTTATAGAATGATACATATATTCACACACCCGCATTGGACTTCATCTATTACTGTGGGTGCATGGATGGCATCACTTTTCTTAGGTCTTATTACGATCCTTATGATTATCGGTGCTGCAGATGCATTCCCGGGTCTCGGTGGTAAGAAATGTAAGATCACTTCAATCGCTAGAAATAATTCTGCAGTGTATGAAAAAATTATGCCATTTTTAGTATTTTTAGCGATCCCTGTTACAACATATACAGCGATCATTATGGCACAATCCAGTGCAAGAGAATTATGGCAAGCACCAACTGAAGTCATGCAAATGATGTGGGCAGCACTTATGGCTGGTTCTGCAGCATTGATCTTCATATCTGGTTCATGGAGTAAAGAGGCTAGAAAAGATTTAGCACTTGTTCTTACATTTGCTGTATTCTTTAGTTTCATGATGTATATGGGTGAGTATTTCTTCTCATTCAAATCTTCAGAAGCAGAAGCTGTTTTAGCCTATGTACACTCAGGCGGAGCATATAGTGTTGAATTCTGGATTGGTATGACACTTGGATTTATTATCCCATTCTTCTTAGGAATGAGTTACATGAAATCAGAGAATACAACGCTGCTTAGATTTGCAGCTATTTTAGCATTGGTAGGGCTATTCTTGGTAAAAGATGTATGGCTTAAAATCCCACAAATGTTACCATTAAGTTAAGGAGAAGATATCTATGACAAAATCAATGAATACAGAAGATAAAAATTTTATCGAAGGTAGAAGAAGTTTCCTTAAAGGTACAGCTTACTCTGTAGCAGGTGCAACACTTGCTGCAGGTGTATTTAAAACTGTAGCTGATACGCCAGCAATGGCAGAAACAAAGTTCACACCTACACCAAAAACACTTTCATTCTATCCACCACTTGATGAGTGGGATAGCTTTACTGAGTTAGATGGTGATGATTGGAAAAGAGGTGGTACAAGTAGAAATGGTGTTCAGAGCGAAGATAATCCTGAGGGTATCAAAGCAACTGAATACATGCTTGTTCCTACATCATGTTCAAACTGTGAAGCATCATGTGGTCTGACTGCATGGGTTGATCTTTCGACTTACAAAGCTGGTGGAAAACTTGCAGTACGTAAATACATGGGTAACCCGCTTCACTCAGGGTCTCGTGGTAGAAACTGTGCAAAAGGTTATGCAACACAGTCACAAATGTATGATCCAGATAGAATACCTTTCCCACTTAAAAGAGCTCCAGGTTCAAAAAGAGGTGAAGGTAAATGGGTAAGAACAACTTGGGATGAAGCGATGAAAGAGATCGGGCAAAAAATGCACGATACACTTAAAACAGGTGATGAGATCTCTAAAAAGTCGATTATGTACCATGTTGGTCGTCCGAATGAAAATGGTTTTGGTCACCGTGTACCACACTCTATGGGAATCGATGGTTATGACTCTCATACAAACATCTGTTCTGCAGGTGCTAGACAAGGTACGATCCAGTGGACAAATGATGACAGAAACTCTCCGGATTGGTCTAATGCGAAGTTGATTTTTCTTCAGTCTTCTCACGCTGCAGATGCGGGGCACTATTTCCAACAAGCAGCAGGTCGTATTGCTGAAGCACGTAAAAAAGGTGCGAAACTTGTTGTTATGGATCCACGTCTGTCAAACTCTGCTGGTATGGCGGATCTTTGGGTTCCATGTTGGCCAGGAACAGAGACAGCACTTTATCTCTATCTTGCAAACAGAATCTTGAATGAAAAAGGTGTGAATGGTGAAGACCTGGTAAACCACAATTTTGTGAAGAACTGGGTAAACTGGGATCACCTCATGAAAGACAGAGAGTATCTTAACCTACTTGTAGAAAAAGGATACATCAAGTCTGTACCTGCAGGTAACTCTTATGAAGAATTCATTGAGATGATTTCAGAAATGTATAGTCCTTATACACTTGACTTTGTAGCTGAAGAGTGTCGTATCGAAAAGCGTATCGTAGAAAAACTTTACGATATGTTTATTGATGCAGGTGCAAGAGTTGCAACCTATATCTGGAGAGCAGGACCGATAGGTCACAAAGGTGGATGGATGATCGCTAGATCGGCATTTTTACCGTTTGTTCTTCGTGGTGCAATGGCAGGTGATAAAGGTGGTGTTGGTTTACACCACTGGCATGTCATTTCTGTTAACGGTAAGGGTAATGCTGCAACTGTGGATGGTTCAGCACCTGCAAAAGTTGACGTGTGGAACGAGATCGCATGGCCACCTGAGTATCCGTTGAGTTCTTATGAGATGAGTCATATCATGCCTCACCTTCTTATGGATGATGAGTGGAGAAATAAATGGAATGCAAAAGGATTACAAGTACCTGAGAAATTGGCTGTTTGGATCCCTCGTATGTATAACCCTGTTTGGATCAATCCGGATGGATTTAGATGGATCGAAGCACTTAAAAGAGAAGATAAGATTGAAATGTCATTCAACCTCTCACCAACATGGTCTGAGACTAACTGGTACTGTGACTTTATCTTGCCTGTAGGACTTGCTGGTGAAAGACATGACCAACACTCAGAAGCAACTGAACCAAAAAGATGGCTCTCTTTCCGTAACCCGGCACTTAGAGTTGCACTAGAAAAAATGGGTTGGAAGCCAAAAGATCCAACAAGAGCTACGCTAGAAGCACACATTAAAGCAGGTCTTGGTGAAGTATGGGAAGAAGTTGAGTTCTGGGCAAACATTATGACGCATTATGTAGATCCAGACGGTTCATTGGGGATCAGAAAGCATTGGGCTTCAAAAGAGGATCCAAGTAGATGTGTAACGATTCCTGAGTGGTACCAAGCAGCCTTCGATAACCTGCCAAACCTTAGAAAAGCAGCTAAGGCAGCATATCCTGACTCTAGATATCCAAACTATGAGATGATGAGAGACAGAGGTACATGGTTAGAAGAAGACAATATCTTTAAACCACAAGAGAGACCACTGAAAAAAGTAGGTGAGACATATATCGCTCACGGACATGAGTATCATGAAAGTGAAGTCACTAAAGATGAGTTTGGTGTACTTCTTGCTACAGGGCATGATGGTAAAGAAACTGCTATCGGTGTAGAAGTTGATGGTGAATTGGTGCAAGGTTTCCATACATTGACTAAAAAACTTGACTTCTACTGTGAGTGGTTCAAAGAATGGAAATGGCCTGAGTACGCTATACCTATCTACCCGACAAATGCTGAAGATAGAAAGAAAATGACGCATGTTGTTACACAAGTACACCATGACTTCATGCAAAAAGAGAATGAATTTGCATTGAATACAGTATTTAGATTGCCATACAATATTCATACACGTTCAGTGAACTCTAAGCACCTTATGGAGATTTCACAGAACCATAACCCAGTATGGATCTATACTGAAGATGCGAAGAAACTTGGTATTAAAAGAGGTGATGCAGTCAAGGTTACGATCCAAGATACTGTATCTGGTCTTGAGTCAGGTTACTTTATTGCTATGGCTGTACCAACTGAAGCTACAATGCCTGGTGTACTTGCATGTTCACACCATGCAGGTAGATGGAAACTTAAAAATGCAGTGGACATCCCTGGATTTGAGCACAAACTAGGTGTTATGGGTCTTGGTGCACCACTTTATGAGATGACTATGGATGGTAAAGAGGGTACACTCAAGCCAACTCAAGGTATCGTAGACGGTATGGATGAGAACAAAAACTCTTGGCAGTTTAAAGAGTATAACAGAGACCTTGACAACATTTGGTGGGATGGTCTTTCTGGTTCATGGCAAAATGCTGTAGCACCGTCTCATCCGGATCCAATTGCAGGTAACCATGCATGGCACCAAAAAGTTGTGATGGAACTTGCAGGTAAAGATGACCAGATCGGTGATATTTATGTGAACTATGAGAACAATATGAAAGTGTATCAAGCATGGAGAGACAAATTAACGCGTCCGCTTGATAGTACAGATACACTCAGACGTCCTCAACATATCAAACGTCCTTGTGTACCTTTGTCTGACAAAGCATACGCAGTAAAAATAAAGTAAGCTTACACTTACTGACATACTTCCAGGCATCTGCTTGGAAGTGTCTACATTATACAATTTCCCAGATAATTAATTTTCTTATTACTTATTTATCTTGAAAGTGGTATAGTGCCAAAATATTTAACATGAAAGCAGATATACATAACATGGATTTAATGAAACAAGAAATAGAAAACCGTATCGCAATTTATGCCTTGATCTCAAGATTGATGCTGGTAGAAGTAGATGAGACATTTTTGGAAAACATTGAAAAAGATGAAAGACTTTTATCTTTTTTCCCTAATTACAGAGATTGGGCTAAACGCAAAGAAATGTCACGTACAGATCTTATAGAACAGTACTATAATGTGGACTTTACTAACCTCTTTTTAATGCACCTCGTACCGTATGAGAGTTTCTATACAAGAGATGACCAAATGATAGAAAGTGGTGGAGATAACCCTATTGTTGAACTCTATAATGACTTGGATTTTCGTGTGGAATTAGATGCCGCTAGAGTAGTGAGTGCAGACCATATAGGTGTGGAATTAGAATTCATGTATATGTTATGTGTTGCACTGCAAAAAGCTTTAGCAGCAGATGACAAAGATGGTATTTGTGAATTGCTTCAGGTACAACGTGCATTTTTAAAAGAACATCTTTTGGAATGGGCACCACTCTTTTTGATCAATGCAAAACGTGAGTCACGAACACCGCTTTATCATGATGGTGCTGAACTGGCTTTAGAATTCTTGCTCAGTGATTTTGAATATGTGACAGAAAAATTATCGACACATTGTGGGGATGAAGCGTAGTTTATGGGTTTACATTTTGATGTGAGTGCGTGTGTAAGAGCGACAAGTAAATTTTCTCAGTGTACCAAGTGTGTAGATATCTGTCCAGATTCTATAAGCCTGGTAGACAACCTTCCTAGTTTTAGTGCGTCGACCGGTGTAGAAGCAGCCGCGTGTGTAGGTATCTGTCCTACAGAAGCTTTTGCGCTTTCGGACTTTTCTACCACAGAGTTTTTCTTTACTTTTTTAGAATCTAAAGTAAGACTGATCTCACCAAAGTTCAATGTTCCTTGTATTTCAGTGTTGAGCGTGGAACATTTGATCTCTCTTGCTTTGGCAAGCGAGGAAACGATCACGATCGATATGAGTTCTTATGATGAAGATTCATTACTTTTTGAGCATATTGAAGATCGTATAGATGAAGCAAATTTCGTTTTATCGAGTTTTTCTAAAAAACAACTCACTACTAACCATGTAGCATCTAATGAAGTCAAACAAAAGAATGAGCAAGCGAGTGAAGAGGAAGTGACTTCAAGACGTTCATTTTTAGGAAATGCTTCACTTGAAGGTGTGGTAAAACACAAAAAAGCATTTGATGATGCAGTAGATGAAGATGAATTACAGCATTTTGAGATAGATGCATCCGTCATAGCTAAGATCAAAGATAAAAACCTGCCAAATAAACGCAAGATACTTTTTACAACACTTAAACGTGCAGAAGTACCGGATGTGTTTGAAGTGCTTCCAGAAGAAGAAGTGAGTTTTACTTCTCAAAAGTTTGTGGATGAGAGTTGTACCAATTGTCAGATATGTTATCGTATCTGTCCTACCGGGGCACTTTCATCTGACGGTAAGTTTTCCCTGATACACTTTGATGCAATGCTTTGTGTAAAGTGTCGTTTGTGTCATGATGTATGTGAACCTGATGCGATACAGCTGCAAAGTGGATTTGAGATCAAAGAATTCTTTGAACCTACACAAAGAACACTTGCAACATTTAATATCAAACGTTGTAATGAGTGTGGTAACAACTTTACCTACACAGGCGGAGAACAGACTTGCCCACGTTGTGCAGTGGAAGAAGAAGAAGCGATGTTCCTGCATGATAATGCCAGACGTATGAGAGGGGAAGAATAGTCATGCAACCACATGAAATCAAACCTGATACAGGACTCTGCACCATACTGGGGTATAATGCCCAAACAGGGTATATGAGAAAATACTTTAATAAGATCATGAAACGCAATGGTATCAATGCAACAGCCATTGCCCTGAACATTAAAGATGAACACTTTGATTACACCATGGCAAATGTCGGAGAGTCAAAAGTCACGCAAATGATGATTGAAAAAGAGTTTGGTGCTAAAGCCGTACACTATTGTGAAAGTTTGAACAGTTGTGCGCAGAGAGAGGGACGTGTAGACTTTATCGAAGTCTCTGATGGGAAAGTTAGAGGATTTTGTCTCGATGATGAGGCAAAAGCGCTGTATGACAAACCGGAATTTTTAGATGATCAGATCATTTTTGTGACAAAGATGATGCTTATAGCCCATAGATGGTTTGATGCAAAAGTTAATGTGGATGATATTCCGCTACTAATAGGAGGTAAAGAATGAGAGACATAGACGATTTAAGAAAAGAATTTGAAAACTTTAATGAGAAAAATTTTAATGGTAATCCAGCATTGGGTCCTGATGGACAATGTGCTGCGGATGAAGAGGTAGATCTTAAAGATTATCCTTCCTATACAGAAGCACTTTATGCGAAGCTTATCGCTCCGCATGTGAGCGGTATTTACATTTCAAGATGGGACATTAAAGATATTGCACTTGCTGCAGGTGATTCTATGGCGATCCACCCACGTAAGCGTATGTTTGAGTTACTTATGAAGTTTGCAACAAGTAGAGAAAATATGCAAGCTGTACTTGATGCACTTGAAGCACATATGGAAGATAAAATTGCTATTTATACAGAGTGTATGACTAAATTTCCAAACTCTGCAGAAGTATTTCAGCCTAAGATAGACAAGGCCAGAAAAACAATGAAGCTTTTCCCTCAAATCATAGAAGAGTATTTCCCGGAATAATTAGAGTTACCCTTATCATACTTTCAGTATAATAGATTATCTTGAAATTGTAAGGTTAAACCATGTCTGAAATCAAAAAAGAAGAAGTATTAGCATATCATAAGCAAGGGAAGATAGGCATAGACCTGACTAAACCTTGCGACACTCAACATGAACTCTCACTTGCCTACACTCCCGGTGTAGCAATACCCTGTCTTGAAATTGCAAAAGATGAAAATCTTTCTTTTGAATATACCAATCGCTCTAATCTTGTTGCGGTGATCTCTGATGGTACAGCAGTACTTGGTCTAGGTAACATTGGACCTCTTGCATCTAAACCTGTCATGGAAGGTAAATCTGTACTTTTTAAGAAGTTTGCGAATGTCGATGCATTTGATATAGAACTTGATGTGCATACCATAGAAGAGATCGTTACTACATGTAAAGCGATCGCTCCTACTTTTGGGGGCATTAACCTTGAAGACATTAAAGCCCCTCAATGTTTTGAGATAGAAAAAAAGCTACAAGAAGCACTTGATATTCCTGTGTTTCATGATGACCAACACGGAACGGCTATCATCACGACTGCGGGATTGATGAATGTACTGGAGTTGACAGGTAAAAAAGTGGATGAGATCAAAATAGTAGTCAGCGGTGCAGGGGCTGCTGGCCTCTCATGTGCAAAAATGTATAAGAGGTTAGGTGTCAAAAATATCGTGATGTGTGACAGTAAAGGGGTCATTACCACTGACAGAACAGATTTAAATGAATATAAAGCACCTTTCGCTATAGATTCAGACGCTAAGACACTTGATGATGTGATAGAGAATGCAGACATGTTTTTAGGTTTGAGTGTTGCAGGTGCATTGAGCAAGGAGATGGTAGCCAAAATGGCACCTGAACCCATTATCTTTGCTTTAGCCAATCCAGTGCCCGAAATTTTGCCATCTGAGGTGAAGGAAGTACGTGATGATGCGATTGTGGGAACAGGACGTTCTGATTATCCAAATCAGATCAACAATGTATTGGGATTCCCTTTTATCTTCAGAGGTGCATTGGATATGCGTGCAAAGAAGATCACTGAAGGTATGAAAATGGCAGCAGCTGAAGCACTGGCAGCTTTAGCAAAAGAGCCTGTACCTGATTATGTAAAGGCTGCATATCATAATGATAACATCACTTATGGGAAAGATCATATTATTCCTTTGCCTTTTAACAAAGAAGCTTTGGTCTGGGTTGCTTCAGCTGTTGCAAAATCCGCTTTTGAAGAGGGTATCGCACGGGTAGAGCATTATGATCATGAGACATATAAAGAGCAATTAAGATGTATTATTTATGGTTGCCCAGAGAACAAGTAATACATGAATATAAAATCTTATGTAAATCTTTATGAGCTATTGGCGTTAAATCCCTCTACACGAGAAGAAAACCGTGCTTTTGGTTTAACCCATGTGATGTTAAAAAATAAACCTATTGAACAACTTTTAGCATGGGTAGAGAAGCATCAAGGCAGGTTGAAAAAACCACTTTTAAGTGATACCTTTTCTTCTTATTTGTACAGGGTCACTTTTACACTTGTTGTGATCGCATTTGTCTTGGGACTAGTATCGGGTGTGGCTTTACTTTCTTACCATGGACACGAACCGGTCAATGTCATTTATTTTATGGCTGTGGCTGTTTTTCTTCCTCTCTTGACGATGTTACTGACATTTTTTGCGATGCTTAGAGCCAGTAGTGCCGAGAATGTTTTGATACATCTTTCGCCTGCTTTTTGGATGGAAAAGATATTGGGATTTTTACCCGGCAAGGTACAAGAGCAGATCAAAGGTTTGAAGATCAATCCATTACTTGCAAACTGGATCATTATTAAACGTTCACAGATCATTGTTCTGTTTTTTTCACTGGGGTTACTCTTGGCACTTTTGGGTGTGATCGTGACTAAAGATATCGCCTTTGCATGGAGTACCACCTTACATATATCTCCTGAGGTATTTCATGGCTTTTTACATACCATAGCATTTCCATGGAGAGAGTTTGCTCCGTCTGCCGTGCCATCACTTGAACTCATAGAGCAGAGTCAATATTTTAGATTGGGTGATAAGCTGGATGAAGAGATGATCGCACATGCATCACAGCTTGGGGAGTGGTGGAAGTTTTTGGCTTGTTCTACACTGTTTTATGCTATTTTCTTACGTTTTTGGATATTTATCTTTGCTGCATTTGGCTTTAGTTCAGCAATAAAAAAATCGCTTTTAACTTTAAAGGGAACTAGCAAATTACTTAGAGAGATCAATGAACCGATTATCTCTACACATGCAAATAAAAGTGAAAAGGTCTTTGTATCAGGAGAGGGAAATTATAGTCAAATTGTAAACACATTAGATGCCTCGTATGATGGGATACAAGGGTGGGCTATACCGTATGATGAACTTTTAGTATTGGGTGAATGGTTGAAGATCATTGCACCTGTACATTATGAGGTTGGGGGTTCAAACAGTCTTGAAGAAGATACTGAAATTGTTTTTAAAAGTCATGGTGAAATACTTTTGTTTGTAAAAGCCTGGGAACCTCCGACAATGGATTTTGTAGATTATCTTAATGAATTGACTGCCAAAGTAGATAAAGTGATAGTGGTACCCATAGGTACGGTAGAAAATCATTATGATACAACAGATAAAGAGATAGATGTATGGGAAAATAAACTCTCTATGCTTGGAGATAGGAAAGTATGGTTAAAAAGATCTAGTGCTAAAGCACTGAGCGGGGAGGCACAAAATGCCGAGTCGTAGAGAAGTCGATTTTGTCTACCCTAAATTTGCCGTTGTGGGGCATCCAAACAAAGGTAAGAGTTCTATTGTCTCAGCTTTAGCACTGGATGACTCTGTACAGATATCTGATACACCGGGAACCACAACAAAAAAACGCTCTTTCCCTTTAACTGTAGATGGAAAGGTTTTATATGAACTTTTTGACACACCTGGTTTCCAAAGAGCACGGAAGGTACTTGCATGGTTAGAAAAGCATGATGTCCCTGCAAATAAAAAACATGAAGTGGTACAGGCATTTATAGATACACATAAAGAGGATAAACGTTTTAATGATGAAATAGAACTACTTGAACCTATCATGGATGGAGCAGGCATTATTTATGTGGTAGACGGTTCACAACCCTACGGAGAAGAGTACGAAACTGAAATGGAAATTCTTCGCTGGACAGGACAGCCTTCTATGGCACTGATCAACCATATTGATGAGACGGATTACAGTGAAGAGTGGAAGCGGGCACTGGAACATTATTTTAAGATGGTACGTACATTTAATCCTATGCAGACAAACTTCGAACAGCATAGGAGTATACTAGAGAGTATGGCCCAGCTTAAAGAAGAGTGGATAGCCCCACTCAAAGCATCGATCAAACTTTTTAAACAGTACCAGGAACAAATGCTTGAGCGTAGTGCATCTCTCATCGCACGATTGGTGTATGAGTCTGTCAGTACTGTCGTGAAACTCCCTTTTTATACGCATAAGGTCAGTGAAGAAGAGAGAGAAAAGATAGAAAGTAATTATAAAGACCGGCTACGAGAATTAGAAGTGACTACACAAAAGCATATAGAAAAGATTTGGAACCATGATCACCTTCAAAAAGAAGAGAAAGTGTTAACGTTTGAAGGGATGGATCTTTTTTCAGAAGAGACAGCTTCTGTATTTGGACTGACACGTAAAGAACTTCTCATTACAGGTGTGACATCAGGTGCAGTCACAGGTGCAGGTATTGACCTGCTTTTTGCAGGGCATACACTTCTTTTGGGTGGAGCCATAGGGGCATTGGTAGGTGGTACAGGTGCATATTTTGGTTTCAATGAACTTTCAGAAGTAAAAGTCTTGGGTCAAACCATGGGTAAACGCTACTTAGAAATGGGACCTATGGAAAATAGAAATTTTCCTTATATCTTACTGGGACGTGCGATGTATCATACTATGAAGGTGGCACAAACTTCCCATGCTAAAAGAGAAGTGTTTGACATTGAAATGGATCAGACATTTAAAGAGAAATGGTTGGATGATACGTCAAGAAAATCTTTAGAAAAATACCATAAAAAATTTCGTTCTGGCAGTGCTTTGAAAGCAGAGGAACTCAAAGAGTATGAAGCGATTATCAAGCGTATATTAAAGCATTTGATCGATGCCTGAAAACAATCTTTTTAAACATTTACATGAAGATCACATTGAGAAAGGGGACATAGAATCTTCTTTGCACTCCAAAACAATGGCAAAGAGAGTCACCTTAGGGATCTTTGTCGCATTTCTTCTGCTTTTTCCTCATTATGCACCATGGGAGCCAAGTTATGAGCAAGATGGCTCTTGGGTACAGATGATATTTACCCTGTATTTTTTTGTAGCCAATCAGACTTTGGGTATTGTACATGAAGGAGGACATGGTGTCTGTTATCTTTTACCTTGTCCGGAGTTTCTCACTATGGCCAATGGAACAATCTTTCAGTTACTTTTTCCGGGGTTGATCGCCTACTATTATTATAAAAAAGGAAATCTGTTTGCTGCCCTAATAGCACTCTTTTTTGTAGGATTCTCTCTCCAATACACAGCCTGGTATCTTTCTACAGCTCATGAAGGCCTCATACTTCCGGCACATAAATCTTTTTTAGGTGTTGATGCGATTCATGATTTTAACTATATGCTCAGTGCGATGGGACTTTTAGCTTATGAATCTATAATAGCAGGTTTGACAAGATTTATAGCCTATCTGATGATGCTTGTAGCTGTGATAGGAATGTTTTTTGAAGCCTTCCCCAATCAGAAGCATAAAAGGGTAAAGAGAGGATGGCGTCGAAGAAAAAAAGATTTTTAAAAAAGTCTCTCAATCCCCATAAGTAATGCAGCACCCAAAAATCCACCCGCAATTCCTGCCAATACATCATCGAGCATCACTCCAAGACCACCTTTAAGTTCTCTGTCTATCCAACCAATAGTTGAGGGTTTCCAAATATCAAAAAGACGAAATGCCGCAAAACTGAATACGATAGCTAAGAGTTCAACATGAGGATAATGCATAGTCGTAGCTGTTTCATAAGTGATCATAAGGCTGAGCCACATACCGGCTGTTTCATCTATGACGATCTGCTGATGGTCATGGATACCTGTAGCCTGTTCATACTTGTTTACTTCAAAGATACCTATAATGGTGATAGTAAGTGTCAGCATAAAAAGTGTTTCCGTACCAAAGTAGTAAATCAGTGCTACACCTACAGGAAGTGAAGCCAGTGACCCTACTGTACCAGGTGCTTTGGGGCTAAGTCCTGCACCAAAGAATGTGAGAAAAAGTTTTTGAATTGTCATAAGGTCCCTTTTTTTACGTCAATGATGAGGTTTGATACAGTTCTATGAGCTTCAGATAAAACTGTTCTTCACTCTGTTGTTCCAAAAGACCCGAACCTGGCATTAAAGAGTAATGCATCTCCTGCAAGTTTTCAAATCTGTCTGGCAAAAGTGCTGCGAGGATATTGGCTGAAACCTCTTTTCTTACCAAGATAGAAGGAGGAATGAGTCCTGCCTGTATGAGTTTCATAATGGATGCTGAGTCATAGTGTACATGATGATGTTGCCCATGAGGACAAGTCCGTGTACTGACAAGCGTTTTACATGTATCGCAATAGACAAGCTCATCGATAGTTTTGATCTCAATATTGATGTCCTGGCAACGGTCAAAGACAGAGCTGAGACGGTTTTTATCATAATATAAACCAAGTCCACCATGATTTTTACCGATTACCAGTTGGCTGCACCCATAATTTTTTGCTAGCAGAGCATCTAAAATGAGTTCATTGTAACCTGCAAAGATATAGGTGTTTTCAAATGGGATGATGAGTACTTTATTACGTGGTAAAAAGTTATCGACAAATGTAGTCAATGCATTATGACGTATGTCATAACGTAGACCTTCAGAGGTAAAAGGTTTTCGTAAAAAGATCACAAGCAGATCTGAGTTAGTGATCGCTTCACGGATCATTCTTTCATGTGCACGGTTTAAAGGGTTTGCTGCAAGCATCATGGATGAGATATGTTTGGCACCTGTTTTTGTGATCATGCTTTTGATACGCTTCATATTGTCTTCTATCAGCGGATAGGTAACAGTATAGTCTCCAGATACAGCTATTTTACCAAGTCTCAATCTTGTATTTCTCACACCCGGATGTGTACTGTCTGAAGTACCATAGATATTTTGTAGACGCTGTGCAGGATCGACTTCAAATGTTTCTTCCACAGTAAGTTCACCCACTATGTTCCCATCATTAATGAGTGAAACAATGTCGTCTTTTTGTAGATTTTTCAAGGTTTGATGATTTTTTTTACCTTGAGGTGCAAGTATAAAAGAAAAAGGGAAAGGTACACCTTTGTACATTTTGGTCTCATCAACATTTTGGGCTTCTTCTTTGTTCATCAGTTTTTCTACAGGAGAAATGAGTCCCGATTTTACTAAGGCTAAGGTAGAAAGGGCCTCGGTATCTATATAAAGTGATTTATTTCTTTTTGAATAGACCATATTTTTTCCTTTTTTCCCATAAACTTTTTCTTGAAATCCCTAATTTTTTAGAAAGTTCTGTATCTGGAAATTTGTATTGAAAACTGTTTACAATAAATTTAACATAGTCATCAATGGTCAAGATCTCATTTTGATCATAGAGTTTAGAGTCTGTGTTGAGAGTAATGGTCTCAAAATCAGACTCTAGCTCTGTAGTACTGCATAAAATGAAATCATATTCTTTCAACATATCCAACAGGGCTTCTTTGTCTGTTTTCTTGAGTTGATGGATCTCGGTAATATAAAGCAATGTGCTTGGACTGCTTGTTTGTATTTTGTCTTTCCAGTTTTTATCACTTAAAGGGATAAAGCTAAGCAGGGTGTTTGTTTGTGTTGCATGTTCAAACACGATCTTATCTACAAGCCTTTGATAGTTTGTCTCTATGACAAGTGGGGTAGTGATCTGCTCTATATCAAAACTTGTTTCTATATCTTGAAGAAGGTTTTGCATATATTCTTGATATAAAGAGGTTTGACGTTTCAGTGACTGATACTCTTTATAATGCTCTATCTTACGCATAAGGTCTTCTAGCATAAATGGTTTAACGATGTAGTCTTTTGCACCTAGTTTCAGTGGCTCTCCAACCGTATCATTGTTGATATAGTTCACCATCAAAATAATGATTTTATCTTTAAACTGTTTGATAAGCGGTGATGTGTTCTGCCCTGGTAAATTTGTCGAAAGTAAATAGACGTCACCTTGACTGTTCATCGCCTCTTTAATGGAACTGAATATCTCAGTCTCATAGCCATTTTCATTTAGTTTAGAGGCGATACTTTGCGCCAAATAGAGTTCATTTTCTACAATGATTATTTTCATATGTTTTTCCAATTCAAATAAGTTAAGTTTGCTACGGCGTGCACTGTCACACCTTCTTTTCGTCCTACAAAACCAAGTTTTTCAGCCGTTGTAGCTTTGATATTCACAAAGTTTTTTCTAATACCGAGTATGGAAGCAAGCGTTGCTCTCATATCTTCCTTATACGGTAAAAGTTTTGGCGCTTCAGCCATGATAGTAAGATCTACATTGCCTATGCAATAGCCAAAAGACTCAATCTTTCTTACTGTGTCATGAAGCAACACTTTAGAGTCTACTCCAGCATAGGCCTCTTCAGTATCTGGGTAAAGTTCACCAATATCACCCATGCCCGCAGCACCTAAAAGTGCATCTATCAGTGCATGGATGGCAACATCACCATCACTGTGTGCTTTAAAGCCATAGTCAACCTCTATCTTGACACCGCATAAAAACATCTCTTTGTTTTTTTCAAAAGGATGTGTATCTAACCCAAAACCAGTGAGTATTTTCTGTGAAGGTGCCTGAATGCACGAGAGTTTTTTCAGATCTTCAATGGATGTGAGTTTATGCGCATCCACTGATCCTTCCACAAAATGTACCTTTTCTCCAAGAGAAGCGATCGCAGAACTGTCATCGGTAAATATCGTTTCAGTTTCGAGTGCTTTTTTGAGCATTTTAGTAACAGAGAGTTGAGGGGTTTGAATGATCTTTACTTTATCTCTGTCTATAGGTGTATTATCCAGATAGAGCGTATCAGCCACAGGAAGTACAGGTACGATGCAAGTCCCTTGTTCTTTGGCTTCCATGATACGGGCTATCATACTTGAAGGAACACAGCACCTAGCGATATCACTGACAAGTACATACTCTGAAGTTACCTTCTGAAGCGCATTATTAAGTGATGCCTGTCTATTGTCTCCACCCTCTATATAAGTAAAAGAAGCAAAATTTTTCATAAGACGTATCTCTTCTTTGGTTGATACAATGATGACCTGATCAAAACCGGCATTCTTTTTAAAGTGTTCAGCTACGTGTAACCATAAAGGAGTATCTCCAGTATATAGCCACTGTTTCTTCATCTTGGTTTTAAATCTTGAGGAGCTTCCTGCTCCTAGAAGTATCAAAGTAGTGTTTGACAAGTTCATTCCTAATTAACTATATCAAGTATAGTGTGTATCAAATAGTAACGAATTATACTCATACAACCCTTTAGTCATACTTTATCGGACAAATTTACTCTTATTTACTGTATTAGCCGTTTTTTTCAATCTAATTTAAGATTCAATTGGTATAACTCCTATATCATTAACGAAATAAAAATTAAGTTAGGAATAAATAACATGACACAAGAAAATGTATTAGAAGCGTTGAAGAACGTAACATATCCGGGCTTCACGAAAGATATCGTAACATTCGGTTTTGTCAAAGATATCCTTATCGATGGAGATACTATAGGTTTGACAATAGATATTACATCATCGGCTGATGAGGTAAAAGCACAACTTAGACTTGAAGCAACCAATGAACTCAATAAACTTGGGTTTAAAGATGTGAACATTAATATCACTGCACCAGAAGCACCAAAACAAATGTCTAACTCAGTAAGTGGTAAGAATATCGCACCACATATTAAGAACTTTGTAATGGTAAGTTCAGGTAAAGGTGGGGTTGGTAAATCTACAACTTCTGTGAATATTGCAGTGGCTATGGCAATGCAAGGTAAAAAAGTAGGTCTTCTTGATGCAGATATTTATGGACCGAATATCCCTCGTATGATGGGTGTTGAAGGTCAAAAACCGGAAATTCAGGGGAACAAAGCAGTACCATTAAAAGCGTATGGTGTTGAAATCATGTCTATGGGGTCATTGATGGAGCCAGGAACATCTCTTATCTGGAGAGGTTCTATGATCATGAAAGCGATCGAGCAGTTCTTGAGAGATATTCTTTGGTCTGAGCTGGATGTATTAGTGATCGATATGCCTCCAGGAACTGGTGATGCACAGCTTTCACTTGCACAAGCTGTTCCTGTGACTGCAGGTATCACAGTAACGACACCACAAGAGGTTTCTCTTGATGACAGTAGACGTTCATTAGATATGTTCCAGAAACTACATATCCCAACTGCAGGTATCATTGAAAATATGAGTGGATTCATTTGTCCTTCATGCGATACTGAGTCTGATATCTTTGGTATGGGTACAACAGAACCAGTAGCCAAAGAGTACGATACGAATGTAATCGCTCGTATCCCAATAGAGCCAGCGATCAGAGTAGGTGGAGATACTGGTATGCCGGTAACATATCACAAGCCAGACTCTGAAACGGCTAAGCGTTATCAGGAAGCTGCATCGAATCTTCTTACATTTATAGATAAAGTAAATGCTGAAGGTTTAGCAGATAACTCTAGTGTACAGCCTACGACACCTCCAGGTGTAAGTGCATGTAGTACAGGTGCAGGAGCAGCTTCTGCACCAGCAGCGGCAAAAACTGAAGGTGAAAGCTGCGGAACAGGCTGCGGCTGCCACTAATTTTCGCATGATTTAGCGCCATCTTCATCCTGAAGTTTGGTGCTACCTTCAGTCACTTACTGCGAAGTAAGTGACTTCATTACACACCAAACTTCAGAATAAATCTAACACCAACTAAAGCGAAACATCAGGTAGGAAATATTCTACTGATTTTCACACTGTAAATCAATAGATAATCATTTCTTTTAATTTTCTTTCCATTTTATTAAATGCAACTTAGTCGCATTTAATAAAATTTCAGTTATAATCCCGCCATGCAAATAGAAGAACTTATCAAAGATAAAAATATCAAGCTTACCACTGCAAGAGTTAAGCTTTTAGAGATATTAAAAGAAGCGGACAGACCTCTATGTTATGAAGAGATCAAAAATGATATCTCTATGGATAAAGCGACGTTCTATAGAAATATTTCCAAATTTGAGGAAGAGGGTATATTGAATGCTTTTGAATCCAATGATAAAAAAAGATATTTTGAGGTCAAACTAAATCCACATGCACATTTTGTTTGTGTAAAGTGTAATAATGTAGAGTGTATTAAAAATATTGATATCACATTAGCACATTATGAAATCAACAATGTGATCATCAATGGTACATGTCCATCATGTTTAGCGTCAGCGTAATCTACAAATAGTTTAACACTTAATTTAATGTAATTATACGAAAGGAGACAATTTTTATGAAACTACAACAGTTTGTGAAGTTACTGCTTATTGCTCTTTTTGTATGGACATCTCAGAGTACAACCATTCACTTTCAGTATCATGCGCTAGAGGAGATCTCAGAATGTAACGTCTGTGATACATTCCAGAAGATGAAGCTTTATCAACACAATAGTCCTGTGGTTGTAAGTGATGAGAACCTTGCTGTAAAGATCAGAAGAGAAGTGGAAAAGGTTGTTGTCAATGCAAAGTTTGACTATACAGATGTACCACCATTTAAGCAGATTCATATTCTTAAAAAATCACAATATCCCGATAGATCCGTAGCACTAGGGTTTAATGCGACTGCACCTCCAGTATATTTTTCATAATCAAAAAACAATGCAACAAAAACCATTTTCAAAAACAAAAATATTAATAATTAAGGATAATACACTATGAAAAAAATAGTATTAACAAGTATGCTGTGTGCAGGATTTGCATACGGTGATATAGCACAACTTTTAGACGAAGACAAAAGAACTTTTGACAGTTCAAGATATATTCCGGATATCTCGCTCATTGGGGATTTCTCTTATGTAAATCGTAGTATAAACGACGATGAGTTGTCTCATCTCGGACTTCCTGGTATCGCACATGGTCTCTATGCAGAGCATGCACACGGTGGTAGTAATGAAGCTACATATAATGCAAATCAGGGATTTAATTTTAACTATGCGGAGCTGATCCTTTCAAGCAGTGTAGATCCATTTTTCAGTATGGATGCCACTTTTCACTTCAGCGAAAGTGGCGTAGAAGTAGAGGAGGCGTATTTTACCTCGACAGCACTCGGAAATGGACTAAGATTAAGAGGTGGTAAACTTCTTTCAAATTTCGGATATATCAATGCACAACACCATCACTATTGGGATTTTGGGGATATGCCACTCGTCTATGAATCATTTTTGGGAACGCACGGGATCAACGAATTGGGTGCTCAGCTCCAATGGACAGCACCAACGCCATTTTATCTCATGGCAGGGCTTGAAGTACTTCAAGGTGAAAATGAACAAATGTTTGGAAATGAGTCTGTGAGTCTTGAAGAGTTTACAGGTGATGAAGAAGACCGTATAGAGGGTACAGATGCACCATCTCTTTATGTAGGTTACCTTAAATCCTCTTTTGACATTGGTGATACGACGATCTTCGGTGGACTCTCTTATGCACAGGGAGATTCACTCCTAGACCATAGTGAGGATGAAGATGAAGCACATGTGTTTAAAGGTGATGCAAAGCTTTATGGGGCTGACCTAGTAGTATTGCATGCATTAGACTCTTATCGATCTTTTAAATGGCAAACAGAGTGGTTAAGCAGAGAGCTTGATGGTGTCGTATATGGTGATCTTACTACACCTGAAAATTTTACTAGTATGAATAAAAAACAGAGTGGTCTCTATTCTCAGCTGATCTATACCCATGACAAGAATTGGAGAATGGGTGTAAGATATGATACAATTTATCAAAATGATATTACAAAGGACAGTGTCGATATGAATGAAGTGGATGATTTCAACAAGTACTCTGCAATGATCGAATACCATACGAGCGAATTTGCACGTTTTAGACTGCAGTATAACCGTAATGAAGCCATGTATGATGAAGCTGGTCTAAGACAAAACCTCGATACGATCATGCTACAGGCAAATATTGCTATCGGTGCGCATGCGGCACACTCTTTCTAAGATGAAAAAGATACTTGCTTTACTGACACTTCTACCTTTGTCTCTGTTTGCCCAACTCACTATAGCGGTGAGTTATCCCTATATTGGGGCATTAACAAAAACGATAGGTGGAGATGAGGTCAAGGTAACGGTTTTAGCAAAAGGCAATTGGGACCCTCACTTTATCATCCCCCGTCCTTCTCTCATTAGTAAAATGAGAAATGCAGATGCACTGATCATGAATGGAGGACAGTTGGAGATAGGCTGGCTGCCTCCTATTATTAATCGTGCCGGTAATCCTAAAACGATGCCCAATACGAAAACATTTTTAAATCTTTCGCACCACATCAAGCTTATCAACAAGCCAAAAAGTGTCGACAGAAAACATGGGGATATTCATCCTGATGGAAATCCGCATTTTCATATCAGTCCAAAAAATATCTTGATCTTGGCAAAAACCATAGAAGAGTTTCTTAGCAGCATAGATACAAAGCACAGAGATACGTATAAAAAAAATTATCAAGAGTTTTCTAAAGTCTGGCATCAGAAAATGGCTCTTTGGAAGAAGAAAATGAAAGACAAAAAGGGCTTGAAAGTCATTCAGTTTCATGATAACCTTGCGTATTTCAATAAAGAGTATGGTCTTGTGAATATAGGAACAATTGAACCGCTTCCAGGGATTCCGCCTTCTTCAAAACATACGATTGAAATCATTGATCTGATCAAAGAAAAGCAGCCGTGCTGTATTTTACATGATGTCTATCACTCGACAAAAACAGCTGATTTTATAAGTAAGAAAACCGGCATCAAGGTTATTCTTATGCCACATGATATAGAAGCACTTGAAAATATTGACAACCTGAGTGCCCTTTTTGACTATCTCACAAGTGCAATAAAATGAT
>ENA-OVOD01000011-OVOD01000011.1-sediment-metagenome-genome-assembly--contig:-NODE-11-length-22266-cov-2.959439_pt1 | contig 22266 bp, 20 predicted proteins | sample MGYA00250097_ERZ650218 | MGnify/ENA primary metagenome ERZ650218 (study PRJEB26732, sample SAMN07278952) | sediment metagenome | biome: marsh; feature: saltmarsh; material: sediment | place: USA... | reverse complement strand
TACTTTACTGACACTCTCACAGGCTAAAATGGTGGATGCCATTGCCATTATCGTTGAGGGCGAACCTATCACAACGGCAGAGATACGTGCAGTACAAAGACAGATGCAGGTTTCTAAAGAACAAGCCACTGATCTTCTTATCCAAGATCGCCTACAAAAATCGGCAATGAAAAATGTACAGATTGCTGAAGCAGATATCGATGCAAAAATAGCAACAATAGCAGCACAAAATAATCTTACTATTCCTAAAATGCAAAAGATCTTAAAAGAACAGGGTACCACATGGAATAACTATCGATCAAGTATCAAAGAGGCAATGAAAAAAGAAAAGTTCTTTCAGGAAAACGTGGTCAGTTCTATCCCCGCTCCAAGTGAAGATGAACTAAAGCTTTTTTACAGAAATCACAAAAATGAATTTACCATCCCTGCCTCTGTCAATCTAATTGAATACTCTGCACCATCTGAAAAGAGCATGAAGAAATTTCTTCAAACAAAAAATCCAAAAGGTGTAAAAAGCCGCTCTGTCACAAAATCAACCAAAGATCTGAATCCTGCCTTACTTGGTAGTATTTTACAAACACAAGATGGTTCATTTACGCGTCCTTTTAATGCAGGAGACCGGTATATAAGCTATAAGGTGCTTTCCAAGAAAGGAAAGGTAAACATGTCTTTTGAAGCAGCCCAAGGTGCCGTTACTGCGAAATGGAGACAACAACAGCAAAGTAAAGCGCTTAAAGACTATTTTGAAAAAATCAAAACAAATGCTGATATACAAGTCATCAGATAACATATAATTTAAAAACGAAGGAAAAACATGGGACTAAAATCCGATAAATGGATACGTGAGAAATCACTTAACGAAGCAATGATAACCCCTTTTTGTGAAGGACTGGTAGGAGAAGGAGTAGTCAGTTACGGGCTAAGTTCATACGGCTATGACATTCGTGTCACGGATGAATTTAAGATCTTTACGAACATCAATGCGGAAGTGGTGGATCCAAAAGACTTTAATGAAAACAATGTGGTGGATTTTAAAGGGGATGTATGTATCGTACCTCCTAACTCTTTTGCACTTGCAAGAACCGTAGAATACTTTAAAATGCCAAGTGATACTTTAGCGATCTGTTTAGGGAAAAGTACCTATGCACGTTGTGGTATCATCGTCAATGTGACACCATTCGAGCCTGGCTTTGAAGGGCATATCACGATAGAGATCTCTAACACGACACCTTTACCTGCTAAAATTTATGCCAATGAAGGCATTGCACAAGTACTCTTCTTGCAGGGAGATGAGCAGTGTGAAACGACATATCGTGACAGAGCGGGGAAATACCAAAGTCAAACAGGTATCACCCTTCCAAGAATTCTTAAAAAAGCTTAATAAACTATTTTGATTCCCCTAGGTACTTCATAGTAAGACCTAGGTCTCGATACCTTTTCCCTGTAACACTTTCTTTTCCAACCATTTACATAACATGTAGAGTGAAAAAAGATGTTGTTTAAACATACCCTGTCTACCCTTTTCCAAATACATTTCAAGTTCGCTTTCATTAAAGAGATTCATTTGTGTCTGTATACGATAAATAACTTCCAATTCTCCGCTTTCCTGCAACCATTCCATATACGGATAGTTAAACCCTTTTTTCTTGCGATCAACTATCTCTTCGGGAAGATACTTTCTAGCGACATTTTTTACAAGTGATTTAGATGCCCCTCCCATACGAAGTTTGGAACTACAGGAAAATGCCGTTGACACCACCTCTTTGTCTAAAAATGGACTTCTTGCTTCTACACTGTGTGCCATACTCATACGGTCAAGCTTACGCAAAAAGACATTGCCCAGCATCACTTTTAGATCTAAAAAACTGTACCAATCTATAGACGAGCTGCGACCACTCTGTTCAAACTCTTCTTTGTATGGTTCAAGTGCTTTTAAAGAGTTATTGTCTTTGACATTCATCCGTAAAAGTCTGTTTTGCTGTAGGTCAGTAAATATTTCTGCTGTGGATCGAAATAATAGACTCTCTTCAAAGACACGTTTGTACCACTCCCACTCTTTATGCATAGAAAAATGCGATTTAAAATAGTGATGCAACCACCCCTTGAACTCCAGCTCCTTTGCCTGCTCAAGATCATAGAATTCTTTATAGGTTCTATACCCCATAAACAGTTCATCACTTCCATCTCCAGTCAAAACCACTTTAAAGCCCTCTTTATTGGCTGCATTCATCAGATGGTAAAGAGGCAACATAGCAGGATCAGCCAAAGGTTCATCTAAAGAGGCAACCACCTCCTCTATGGTTTGCAAAAAATCTGCTTTACCAAAGAGTATTTCATGATGGTTAGAATGTATATGTTCTGCTACCACTTTGGCAAAAGGACGTTCATCATACTTCTCATAGCCTTCATACCCTATACTGAAAGTATGTACCCTTTGATCCAAAGATGCCATCGCGGAAATAAGAGAAGAGTCCACGCCTCCAGAAAGAAGACAGGCAAACTTTACCTCCTTAGGCAAGCGTAATGATACAGATTCAAAAAGTGCCTTTTCCAATGCTTCAACTGCAACATCTTCACCCTCTATGAGTGGTGTCTTTGTGAGTGGGGTATAATACTTTTTTCTTTTTACCCTCTTCCCGTCTAAAATAAATGTTATCATTTCCCCCGCATCTACTTGATGGATATGCCTATCGAATGTATGAGGAGAAAGAGGCGTTTGGAAAGAAAGATATTGTGTAAGTATTTGTCTCTCAAACGTAAGTGGAATAAGGGAGTGTATGGCTTTCATTTCACTGGAAAATATAAATCGTTGTTCATCCAAAGTATAGTAGATCGGTTTTTTTCCAAACGGGTCACGAAATAATTTCACCTGAGCTTCTTCTATAATAGCAATGGCGAACATCCCTCGAAGGTGCGTGACAAAATCATCTCCCCATACCCTATAGGCTTCATGCAGAACATCTATCTCGCTTGGTTTGTGCAGGTGAAGTTCCACTGCCAGCAGTTCATAATTATAAATTTCGCCGTTAAAAAGTATCTGTATCCCATTACAGTTTATTATTTGTGTGAGTGTTTTCGTTACATCTGTAATCGCAAGCCGATGTACACCAAGAAAACAGTGCTCATTCACAGAGGTATAATTTGCATCTATTCCCCGATGAGCCAATGTTTGAAAAGCTTTTTTAGCTTTTTCCTCCTCATAGGTTCCGATAATTCCAAATATTGCACACACCTATGGGAGTCCTTCTTTATGGCTTGATTCTTAATTATACTTACTTAAAATAAATACTCTTCTCTTGCTTTTACTCTCTTTTGTGTTACAATGCCAAAAATTGATCAGTATAAAGTAAGTAAATATGAAAAACCTAATTATAGTAGAATCACCTGCTAAAGCACGTACCATTACCAGTTTCTTAAATAAAGACTATAAAGTCATCGCCTCAAAAGGGCATATTCGTGACCTTCCAAAAAGTACTTTTGGTATTACTGTCGATGATGAAAACGGTGATCTTATACCTAAATACTCCATCCCAAGAGATGCGAACCCCACGGTCAAAGAGTTAAAGAAACTTGCCAAAGAAGCAGAAACAGTGTTTATCGCAACGGATGAGGACCGCGAGGGTGAGGCTATTGGGTATCATATTGCCAAAGCGATTGGGAAAGAACCTACTGAGCTTCCCCGTATTGTTTTTCATGAAATTACCAAAAATGCCATACAGCATGCGCTTGAAACACCGCGAAAAGTTGATATGGACTCTGTGGATGCACAGCAGACAAGAAGACTGCTTGACCGTATCGTAGGGTACAAACTTTCACCTTTGCTGGCAAGTAAGATCCAAAAAGGGCTTAGTGCGGGTAGAGTACAAAGTTCGACATTGAAACTGGTTGTAGACAGAGAACGTGAAATTAAAGCCTTCGTTCCTGAAGAATATTGGACGATAGATGCACTTTTTGAAAAAGAGATCGAAGCTTCTATCTATGATTATAACGGTCTAAAGATAGAAAAGCTGACGGTTAAAACGGAAGCAGATGCCACAGAGATCGTCACATCTGCTAAAAGTGAATCTTTTGTCGTAGCCTCACTTGAAAAGACTAAAAGAAAGACCAAAACACCTCCACCGTTTATGACATCAACCCTTCAGCAGACAGCATCTACACAACTGGGTTTTTCACCTAAAAAAACCATGATGGTCGCACAAAAGCTCTATGAAGGTGTCAAAACAGACAAAGGTACTATGGGTGTCATTACTTACATGAGAACCGACTCACTGAATCTTGCAAAAGAAGCGGTAACAGCGGCAAGAGAATACATTCAAAACACTTACGGAGACAAATATCTCCCTGCAAAAGCCAAAAACTATGCAACAAAATCAAAAGGTGCACAAGAAGCACATGAGGCTATCCGCCCAACAATGATTGAGTTTGACGGTAAGACCGCGGCAGACTATCTCTCTGTAGATGAACTGAAACTCTATAGACTGATCTACAACCGTTTCTTAGCATGTCAGATGACAGAAGCAGAAATGGAATCACAAACACTACTCTTCAAAGGTGACAAATGTACCTTCAAGGCGAGCGGAAGAAAACTCCTTTTTGATGGGTTCTATAAAGTCACAGGATATACCGATAAAGACAAACTTTTACCGGAACTGGAAAAAGGTCAAGCGGTTAGTTTGGATAACATCAAGCAAGAGCAACATTTTACAGAACCTCCTGCACGATACAATGAAGCGAGTCTCATCAAAAAGCTGGAGTCACTGGGTATCGGCCGTCCAAGTACCTATGCACCTACTGTTACCACACTTCAAACACGTAAGTACATTGAAGTAGAGAAAAAACGTATTCATCCTACGGAGATAGCCTTTACTGTAACGGAGATGCTTGAGAAGCACTTCCCTGAGATCGTAGACAGCGGATTTACTTCAAACATGGAAGAGACGCTTGATGAAATAGCAGAAGGAGACACAGACTGGCAAACTGTTCTCAAAGCCTTCTACACACCTTTTTTACAAAAGGTGGAAGAGGGTAAGAAAAATATCAAAAGTCTTAAAGTAGCCATCCCTACAGGGGAGAAATGTCCTAAATGTGATTCTGAACTTCTTTTACGTAAAGGGCGTTATGGCGAATTTATCGCATGCAGCAACTTCCCTAAATGTAAATACACGAAAAACACGGATGGTACAGAAGTAGAAGGACCGGAAGAAACTGACGAAAAGTGTGAAAAATGTGGTTCGATGATGGTCATCAAAAACTCGAAAAGAGGAAAATTCCTTGCCTGTTCTGCATACCCAAAATGTAAAAATGCAAAGTCTCTTGAACCTGCGAAAGAACTCACCGTTCCTTGTCCGGAATGTGGAGGAAAACTCCAGGAGAGAGAAGGGAAAAGAGGTAAATTCTTTGGCTGTGTGAACTACCCGAAATGTAAATTCATCGCCAACTTTGAACCTGTAGACAAAAAGTGCCCAGAGTGTGACTATACCATGGGTAAAAAAACACTCAAAAGCGGTGAGGTCTATGAGTGCTTTAAATGTAAACATAAAGAAGAGGCGAAGTAATGTCTGATCATAAACAACAAATATTTTTATGCGCTATCAATAACATCCTAAGCGGTACCTGTAAAGAGGATTGTAAATTCTGTACACAAAGTGTGAGATATCATGCAGATATCGAACGTTATAATTACAAAGATATCGGACAGATCGTCTCTGAAGCAAAAGCGGCAAAAGCCAACGGTGCCTTGGGTTACTGTCTGGTCACTGCCGGCAAAGGTCTAGATGATAAAAAAGTTGACTTTGTTGCACGTGCTGCACAGGCAGTCAAGGCTGAAGTCAAAGACCTTAACCTTATCGCATGTAACGGTACAGCCAACAAAGAACAGCTTCTCTACCTCCAACAGCATGGTATTGATAGCTATAACCATAACCTTGAAACCTCTGAACGTTATTATGCAGATATTTGTACCACACATGCCTGGAGTGAACGTTATGAGACGTGCGAAAATGTAAAATCAGTAGGTTTGGCACTATGTTCCGGAGGGATCTTTGGGATGGGAGAAACAAAAGAAGATAGAGACTCTCTTCTTGATGCGATCGCATCCCTTAGTCCCGAATCAACGCCTCTTAACTTTTATCATCCTAATCCTGCACTGCCAATCAAAGCAAGGAACATAGAACTGGATGAAGCTGTAGCTATCATCAAAAAGGCGCGTAGTCTTTTGGGAGAAGATAGACTTCTTATGGTGGCAGGAGGCAGAGAACTTCTGTTTAACGGAAAAGAAAATCTTATGTTTGAATCTGGTGCAAATGCCATGGTTATAGGGAATTATTTAACCACCAAAGGCATCGAAGCAAGCAGTGATAAAGAGATGCTTGATAGACTTGGCTACAAGGTAGCAACAAGCTGTGATACACACTAATATCCTCCTGATACTCACCCTATCACTGCTCATATGGGGAAGTCCTTTTGTTGCCAAATTTTTACGTTTGCCTATCCCCCCTGTAGAAATTATATTAGGCTCTATGTTTGCTTATCTTGGGTTGGTTGGGCACAACCAATACTTTAGCCTCATCGCAGAAGTCGGATTTCTCTATCTCATGTTTTTAGCTGGGATGGAAGTGGATTTAAAACAGATTACAAAAAGCCCTAAAAGTGTGATCCAGAGATCCATGCTATTTCTATTTTTCATGGTTGTCTTTTCTATCATATTTGGTTTTATCTTTGATCTGCATACCATTGTCATTATCTCTATGCCACTTATATCCATAGGATTGTTGGCTTCTTTATCCAAAGTATACGGGAAAGAAGAATCATGGATACGTTTAGCCTTTATCGCTGGTGTACTGGGAGAAATCCTAAGTATTGCAGCACTGACCATCTTTGATGCTTACATTACCACCGGGTCACCTATAGAACTGATCTTGAAAATTGGGTATCTGCTCCTGTTCATCTTTGTGATTTATATACTCTACAGAATGTTCAACCTTCTCTTTTGGTGGTACCCGGAGCTAAAAAGTACTTTGGTACCAAAACTGGACACTTCTGCACAAGATATACGTCTCTCTATGGCCTTGTTCTTTATCATGATCGCCGTAATGTTATCACTAGAATTAGAGCTTGCCTTAGGTGCCTTTATCGCGGGGATAGCGATCTCTGCATTCTTCCATCATGAAAAAGAGCTTGAAGAAAAAATGTCCAGTCTAGGCTTTGGTTTTTTGGTGCCCCTCTTCTTTATCCATGTCGGAGCATCATTTGACCTAAATGCACTTCCCCTGGAAGGTGTGGTACCCGGTGCACTGCTTATTACGGTCTTAATGATTATTGCCAGATTATTTGCTGCGATTGTATTAAGAGGGATTAGTGGTAGTTCGAAGGATGCTTTACTTATAGCGCTTTCTCTCTCTATGCCATTGACACTACTTGTTGCTGTTGCAACGATTGGGTATGACACAAAGTTATTGGATCTATTGACGTATTATCAGCTCATCTTAGCCAGTATCTTTGAGATATTGATCTCTATGACTATCATTAAGGTTTTACAAGCCAATAAAAGCCATAATGAAAAAGAGCTCAATAACAAATAAAAGCGTAGAAAAGTTTACTCAGCTCTTCTCATCTCTTGTACTGCTTCCCAGTATGCCATATCTGCTGCATCTTTTGCTGCTTTCTTTTCCGCATCAATATCAATATCTACAGTCTTTGCTGTACTTTCAGTTTTTTTTACAGCCGCTTCTTTTTCAGCTAATGCTGTTTCCGTTGCTCTTGCTTTTGCCGTTATTTTTGCTAATTCCGCTTTTTCTTGTGCTTCTTTAGCAAGCTTCTCAGCTCTTTTTTTCTCATAGGCTTCTACTTCGCGCTTCTCTTGTTCCGCTTGTTCTTTTGCTTTTTTTAACTCTTCTTCTTTAGCAGCGATCTGAGCTAACATTGCTGCTTCTTCTTTTTTCTTGGCTTCATCCATAGCTTTTTTGCGTATAGCCTCTGCTCTGTCATCTTCGAACTCTTTTTCTTCCTCTACAGCTTCAGGGGCATCAATTGCATCCTCTTCCTCATCATCTAAAAACTCATCATCAGACCCTGCCGCGTCTCTCAGATCAGAGAGAAATGAGTGTGTCTTTATATCAATATCTCTAAAACCAGATGCATTCGCACTCACAAATAATACTGCCATAACTGCCCATAGATACTTTTTCATACTTTACTCCTTAGGTTCTAACTGTTTTAATTCAAAATACTCTTTTTGAAGTCTTTGATTTTCTACTTTTAATATTTTCTCTTCAAGAGACAAGCCTTGTTTTTTCTCTTTTAACTGATTCAAAACAGTTAGTGAGTTCTCCCCATAGACCAAGACACCAACATAGATGCCAAAGAGAAGGATGCCAAGTACCGTCACCAAAAAAGTTTTTAGTGAAAGTCCAGCTATACTGCCTTCTTCTCTCGGATCTGTCATATATTATACCTTCATTTACTTTGTAAAAATTGACGCACCCAAATACTCAAATTGTCCAAGTTCTGCTTCAATTTCAAGTAATCTGTTATATTTGGCAATTCTATCACTTCTTGCCGTAGATCCCGTTTTAATCTCACCGGTATTCAATGCCACAGCAAAGTCTGCAATGAATGTATCTTCACTCTCTCCTGAACGGTGAGACATGACACAAGTATACCCGCTTCTCTGTGCAAGACGAACTGTTTGCATCGTTTCAGAAACCGTTCCTATCTGATTTGGTTTGATCAAGATAGAGTTTGCAATATCTTTTTCAATACCTTCTGCCAAGATAGATACATTTGTTACAAAAAGATCATCACCTACAAGTTGTACTTTATCTCCTAGTACTTCCGTCAGTTCTTTCCATCCTGCCCAATCATCTTCACTTAAACCATCTTCGATAGAAACGATAGGGTACTTCGCACACATGTCCGCATAATATGCAGTAAGTTCAGAACTTGTAATTTCTCTATTTTCTGACTTAAGTACATAAAGCCCCTGATCATTGATAAGCTCAGATGCAGCAACATCTAAAGCAATAGCGATCTGTTCCCCAGGTTTATATCCTGCTTTTTCAATCGCTTGCATAATAACCTGAATAGGCTCTTCATTGCTTTTAAGATTTGGGGCAAAGCCACCTTCGTCACCAACTGCTGTACTCTCACCCATACCATCAATGATCTTTTTAAGGTTATGATACACTTCAGCGCAGGCTCTAAGCCCTTCTGAAAATCTATCAAACCCTACTGGCATGACCATATACTCTTGAAAATCTACAGAGTTATTCGCATGTTCTCCACCATTAATGATATTAAGCATTGGTACAGGCATTACGACAGCATTTGCTCCACCAAGATAACGATAAAGTGGCATACCCATGCTTTTTGCAGCGGCACGTGCTACCGCCATAGAAACACCAAGTACCGCATTGGCACCCATATTTCCATAATTTTCCGTACCGTCTACCTCTTTCATCACAAGGTCAACTTCTGCTTGATTGAATGGACTGAGTCCCACAAGTGCATCATAGATAGGGCCATTCACATTTTCACAGGCTTGAAGTACACCTTTGCCCATGTATCTGTCACCACCGTCACGAAGCTCAAGCGCTTCACGTTTACCTGTACTCGCTCCACTAGGAACGATTGCGCTCTCCACTGTCCCGTCACTCAAACTTACAGTCGCTTTTACTGTAGGGTTTCCTCTACTGTCCATCACCTCTGTTGCTACGACTTCATCGATAAAAATCATTTATATCCTTTATATACATTTGGTATTTTACATTTATCTATTATTTTATCGAATTTTACCCTATACTTAAATAAGTATTGCATATCAAAGAATCGTTAAAAGCCAGAGTGTAGCATAATGTTAAGTTTTGACCTTTTTTATCTGAAAAAAACGTATATGAAGGAGAGTGAAACAGGTAGAAAGTTTGACAAGTAGCCACTGGATAGTATGTGAGCAGGTTGATACGATCACTTGGCATCAGATCAGCCTAAACCCTCATAGAAAATTTGAAGGTTTAGATCGTATCATAAAACTTAATCTTCGGTCATCTCACTCTCATCTACTGACAATGCTTCACCAAAACCAAGCGCTTCTTTAATTTTGCCTTCTAGCTCTGCCATCAATTCAGGATTTTCTTTGATAGTGACCTTTGCATTTTCTTTACCTTGACCCAGTTTCTCACTGCCATAAGAGAACCATGCACCTGATTTATCTACAATATCCATCTTCACACCATAATCAATAAGTTCTCCTACAAAAGAGATACCTTCACCGAACATGATATCAAACTCTGCCTGCCTGAATGGAGGCGCCACTTTATTTTTCACCACTTTTGCTTTGACACGGTTACCTATAGAAGATTCACCTTGTTTGAGTGTTGCGATACGACGCACATCAATTCTCACAGAACAGTAAAACTTCAAAGCATTCCCACCTGTAGTGGTTTCTGGTGATCCGTATCCCATGGTTCCGATCTTCATACGAATTTGGTTAATGAAAATTACCGTTGTGTTCGTTTTATGTAGAATAGCAGTAAGTTTACGTAGTGCTTGCGACATCAATCTTGCCTGTAATCCAACATGAGAATCACCCATATCTCCCTCTATCTCACTTTTTGGTGTAAGCGCAGCAACAGAATCGACAATCACCAAGTCAACAGCTCCGGACCTTGTCAATGTTTCAAGCACATCAAGCGCTTGCTCACCGAAATCTGGTTGTGATACCAAAAGATTATCCGTATCCACACCCAGATTTCTAGCATACACAACATCCAGTGCATGTTCTGCATCTATAAATGCACACACCATACCTTTTTTCTGTGCCGACGCAATCGTCTGCAGTGCGAGTGTTGTTTTACCTGATGATTCAGGACCATAGATCTCTATAATACGCCCTTGAGGTATACCACCGATACCTAGAGCCATATCTAAACCAAGAGAACCAGTTGAAATAGATTCGATAGGTTCAAACTCCTTATCTCCTAGTCTCATAAGCGTTCCTTTACCGAACGTCTTATCGATCTGTTTGATTGCCATATCCAGTGCTTTTTGTTTGTTTGCATCCATTGCCATTGTCATATCCTTAACCTTAATGTTGAATTCTAGCACCATTCTAATACGTTTCGTACACAAGATGCAAAAATATGTCAAATTGACATGTTTTTTATAAACTTTTTTTAAAAGTTGACACAAATACAAACAATGATAAAATACATCTATACTAAACAAAGTGAGTACCTTAGCCTATGAATCCAATCCAATTAGCCCATTCCCCAGATGCAGATGATATTTTTATGTATTTTGCCATTAAATTTGGTTGGGTTGATACCAAAGGTTACACCTTTGAAAATATTGGACTGGATATTGAAACGCTCAATGTAGAAGCCCTAAAAGGTACCTATGATGTCTCTGCGATCAGTTTTGGCATGTACCCTCTGATAAAAAATGAATATGCTCTGTTACGTACAGCCGTTAGTTTCGGCGAAGGGTATGGACCAAAACTCATACGACGCAAAAGTACAAAGCTCAAACGTAATTTTAAAGTAGCACTTTCTGGAAAATATACCACCAATGCCATGCTTTTCAGAATGTATTACCCTGATGCACGACCTGTCTATATGGACTTCCTTGAGATAGAGGAGGCTGTCGTTTCAGGTAAGGTTGATGCCGGTGTACTGATCCATGAGTCCATCCTGGATTTTGATGAAAGCTTGGAAGTGGAAAAAGAAGTGTGGGATATATGGGTAGAATTGGCAGGGAAAGGGCTGCCTCTTCCGCTTGGTGGTATGGCAATACGAAGAAGCCTGCCCTTAAATCGTGCTATCGATATAGAAAATATCCTCATTGAAGGTGTCAAAGTGGCTAATGCACGAAAAGAAGAACTCTGTGCCAAACTTGAAGCAGAAAATCTTGTACGCATCTCAGATAAAATGCTTAAAAAATATCTTGATATGTATGCGTCTGATGCCTCTGTCGAGCTCTCTGATCTTCAAATTAAAGCACTGGACAAACTGTACGAGTTAGGCTTTCGTCATGCTTTATGGGATACTGCCATCAAAACGGAAGACTATTTAATTCCTAAAGAGTACGAAGTCTTACGGAACAGCTAAATGTTTTTTAAGACCATAGACTTCTCCAAATACTCCAGTATCAAAGTGGGGCAACCGACACAAGTACTGATGATAGAAGAAGGCGATGCTATACCTGAGGACAGATACCTCATCGGAGGAGCGAACAACTTACTTGTCTCACCGACACCTCCCCCAATGATGATGCTCTCTAAAGATTTTGCTACTATCACTCAACAAGAAGACATATTGCTTATTGGTGCGGCAATGCCCACTGGACGCATCGTGTCTTATGCTAAAAAACATGATATTGGTGGTTTTGAGTTTTGTTCCAAGCTGCCAGGTACACTGGGTGGCATGCTTGCTATGAACGCAGGGGTCAAAGAGTATGAGATATTTAATATTTTACACTCTATAAAGATTAATGGTGAGTGGATTTTAGCGCAAGAGGTAGAGCATGGTTATCGTTTTGCAAAACTGGGAGGTGTTGCTACACATGCTAGATTTGAACTACACTATGGTTTCAACCAAAAACTCCTAGATGCGCTGCTTAACCTACGATCTAATCAACCTCTTGAGCCAAGTGCAGGTTCAGTGTTTAAAAATCCTGAAAATGACTATGCCGGACGTCTGATCGAAGCTGCAGGACTAAAAGGTGTAAGAAAAGGTCAAATGCAATGGAGTACTGTGCATGCCAATTTCTTGGTCAATTTAGGAGGGGGAACGTATGAGGAAGCCAAGTCTCTTATAGACTTGGCAAAAAGTAAAGTTTTAACACAGTTTAATATATCCTTGGTAGAAGAGATAAAAATCCTCTAAAAAAACCTATTTTACATCTTTCGATCGAGAAAATACATACCCTTTACCTAAACAACGGACACATCTAATATAATTAGACTCACTGGCTTTTCGTGGATATTGCATTGCATCTGCTGTATACACCACATAATATCTATTCTCCGTAGTAGGTGTAGATGACCAAAAGTCTGACCCACGATGATAAACAAATGGATTACCTTGTGGCGTATGTACATTCATCAATTCATCTGCTGTAGGTAATCTCCAATCGTTATATCCAGCATAATTCAATACACGACAGTAATTCATCGCATGTCTGTACTTACCTGCTTTCCCTACTGACTGTCCACGTTTATACGCACCATCCTCCCCATCTGTGTAGGCTGCATCTTGCCACATCAGTTTCGCATCTGCATCAACATAAACTTTATTCGTTTTACAAGATGCATTTTCCATCGTAGCAACAGGCGTAAGCGTAGCGCTTGTATCGCCTCCTGCTATAAGTAAAGTTGTGAACATAGAGAGACATGCCGATATAAGTACTTTTTTCATATTTTTCTCCTTTGGTTACCCAATATTATTCAATATCATAATATAAGATTCATCAAACCAAGCTAAATTTGACATATAATCTGAAATAATCTAATATTATACAACTAATCATGCGTGTATTTCTATTTTTACACCTTTTTCAACAGCAGACCAAAGTTTATCCATAGCAAGGTTTGGTACTGCCATACATCCCTCGGTCCAATCACGTGAAAGGGTATATGCATCACCTCGTCCATCAGCATTCCACTTAGGTTGCCCGTGAATCGTAATGTATCCACCCGGGTTTACACCTCTTGTACGTGCTCTTGCTTTATCTGCTTCATTAGGATACGAGATCATGAGCGATCTATACAATCTTGAATCACATTTTTTTCTCACAATTGTATAGGTACCCTCGGGGGTTCTATAGTCTCCTGCTTTTACTTTATTGCCTTTATCTCCATTTTTTCCTAAAGAGATACGAAACTCTTCAACAACCTTTCCGTCTCTGTAGGCATACAGCTTTCTTTTTTTCTTATAAACAACGATCTTATCTATTTTATTATTGTCGTCTATCTCCGCCCCTCTTGCCAATTCCCTCATACACTCTTTTGTTGCATAAGGTGTATTATCCACTTTCCCATAATAGGGAGTCTCACCACAACCAACGATAAATAGTGCAGTAGTCAACCCCACTAGACTCAATTTTGTTTTCATGTGTTTCCTTTGACTAAAATAATCAACCCCAATCCTCATTTTGGCGTTTAGATTTATGTTTGTCCTTTTTATAAGACGTGCCGTTCTTTAACTTCTGCAACCGATTTAAATTACTCATCTCTGCCTCACGTATATCGGAAAAATCCTTATCCGTAAATTCCTCAACTAAACATGTACTTATATGAATACGCGTGATATATTCTTTGAGTTGTTGATGATACTCCGATTCAAGGTGTACCTCTTCTTTTTCATCAAACTTACTTTTCAGTTGCCCAAATTTTTTTACAAAATCCTCAGCAGCTACATTTTCATCCCTGAACATACGAAAAAGATTTTTACTGATTTTTTCTAATTCTACGATGTATTTTTGACGATTAAATTTATCGATCTGCTTTTGCGTATATCTCACAGTGCACCTTTATCGTATAACAATAGGTACACCTTCACGTACAGCATACCACAACTCTTTCATTGCAGAATTTGTCACAGCCACACACCCTTGCGTCCAATTTTGAGAAAGCGTATACTTATCTCCTTTGCCATCTGCATTCCAGGTAGGTTGTGCATGAATAGTCACTGCTCCCCCTGGATTTACACCCCTTCTGGCTGCACTGGCTTTATCCTCCGGTCTAGGGTAAGAGATACAAAGAGAACGATAATATTTAGGAGAACAGAGCTTTCTGGAAATCCAAAATTCACCTTCAGGTGTTCTGTTATCTCCTTGTTGCTGCTTATGCCCTATCGGATTTTTTCCTAAAGAGACAGGAAGTGTATTTTGTATCTTCCCTTCTTTATACAAATACATTTTACGCTCTTTCTTGACGACAACAATCTTATCTATACTGTCACCTTGAGAGTAATCTTCAGCCTCTAGTAACTCTTCTTTACATTCTTCTAACGTATACTGGTTATTGACTATAGGTTCAGGCTGGTTACATCCTGTCAACCATATGAGTACCATAAATCCATAGAGATATCGCATATTTTTCACTGTCCTTCAAGCGTATAATTAGGATATTTTAACACAAATTAGATAACTAACGGTAAATAAAAGAGATTGAAAATAAAGAGGGGAAAAGGAGATAGAGGTAAACCTCTTCTTTGGAAGAGGTTTACCTAAAAGAGGGAAGAGAATTAACAAGCTGCCTTAGCTGCTGCCAATGCCTCTTCGTAGTTAGGCTCTTCTGTAATTTCTGGAACCACTTGCTTATACGCAACTTTACCATCTTTACCTATAACAAAAATAACTCTAGCCATGATACCCGCTAAAGGACCATCCGCCAAAAGAACACCATAATTGTTAGCAAAATCTTTGTTTCTGAAGTCTGAACATACTTTAATGTTATCGATTCCAGCTGCACCACACCATCTAGCTGCTGCAAATGGAAGGTCCATAGACACTGTAATAACTTCTACACCGTCAAGACCAGCTGCTTCAGTGTTAAATCTTCTGGTTTCTGCATCACATACACCTGTATCAAGTGATGGTACTGCAATGACCAATTGAACTTTACCTTCACCACCAATTGTTTCATCTTGAAGCATTGGATCACAGTTTACTACTGTTGTTACCGGAGCTGTGTCACCTACGTTAATTTCTGTACCCGCTAGGTTACATACGATGTCGTTTTTAAATGTTACTGTTGCCATTTAATTGCCTTTAAAATAATTTTTATAAAAGCATTATGTCTTAAACAATATAAACATAATCTTAAATCAGATAAATTTTATCTTATTTCTAAGAAATAAACTAAATTGACTAAAATTAGCGCATAAAACGTGAAAAAATCATCATCTCTTCACACTCTTATTACATGCCAGGGATTCTAGGGATCCTTCCCAATTTAGAATAACGACAATACCATCCCCACATCTTTTTCATCCAGTGACCAATGATGGGCATAGGAATCATTGTCCCACCTTTATCACTACGATAAACAAATGCTGCACCATTCCCTGTATCCATCACACATAAAATATTCAAATGTTCCATATAACTTCGTTTTGAATCTATGTTTTGTACACTATTCATAATGTTATAGGCTACATTCTTAGCCATGACCTCAGCAACATGCCCCTGTTTCGCTCTCCACTCAGGCCCCATAAGAGATGCCGAATCACCAATGGCATACACGCCATCAAAGCCTTCTATCTCATTATATTCATTGGTCACAACGTAACCCGCATCGCTTAATGGCAGTCCAGACTCTTTGAGTATGTGATGTCCGGTACCTGCGGATATAAACATTGTCAGGTCTGATTCTACTTTAGTTCCATCTTCAAAGCAGATACCATCTGCTTCAAAATGTGTGATCCTCGAACCTACTTTTTTCTGAATGTTCGTCATCTTGAACATCTTGTCCATCATCACTAACGCTTTTTCACCCATCTTCTGTCCGGGTTTTGCCATCGGGGCAAAAAACGTCAGTTCAAAATTCTCACGTACCCCTTTTTTCTTCAGATAGGTATGCACATTAAAAAGTACTTCAAAGGCAGGTCCCCCACGTACAGCAGAAGTATCTTTAGGATTACCGCCAAAGCCTATGGCAATCTTCCCCTTCTTTTTCTGGATCAATGTGTCCAAACGTTCGTAAAGTTCTGTAGCCTCTTCAGGTTTACCGCAGATAGAAAGTGTATGCTCCAACCCCTTTAACTGCATCTTGTCCTGTCCGAGTGCCACAACGATATAGGGATATCCTTCTAAAATACGGCCACTCTCTAAAGTGACTTTTTTAGCTTCAGCCTCTAATTTCTCTACGGGGTCTATAATAAGCTGAAATCCATGTTTCATCGCAAGCCTATCCAAAGGGACAGATACATCTTCTTGTGTTGCTTCACCCGTTGGTATCCAGATGGAAGTAGGATAAATATAAAAATAATCCCTGTCACTAACTAAAGTAACATCCAAATCTTGTTTTCTAAGGTAGATAGCAGCTTCCACTCCAGCAAACCCACCACCCAGTACCAATACTCTACTCATCGACTCTCCTTCTATTTAAATAGTCCTATAGGCTCTTTTGTTTCCAAACTATCTGACACACTGGAATTTGCGATCAATATACCATAGATAGCACCTACTAATAATCCAGAGAGAATCACGATCCATACCGTCAGCCTCTTCTCTATGCTTCCTTTAGCCTTATAATCTTCTATGCGTTCAAGTGTTGGTTCCATATTATGCATGTTCTCTGCTTATTTTTGAACCAAGTCTGCACGAGGATAGAAAAATACTGTTTCTCTTTCAACCATGATTTTTTCTTTGTCCTCTGTTGCATATGCTCTTATCAGTATAGGCACAGGGACATCTTTTCTTGTATTGTTTGCGAGTTGTTCTTTTGTTTCCAAGATCACTACTTTTTTCTTTTTCTGCCCTGCACCAAGATTAAATGGCTCAGAAGGTCTCTTAATGATGATCTTATCATTTCCTACGATTTCAAAGTAATAGGTATGATCTTTCCTATCTGTATTGGCAAACATGAAAATATAATCATTTTGTACTACGCCATTGTTCAGTACTTTATAAAGTCTTTGCCCCTTGTTAATATTTAAAAGCATATGCTCTTTTTTGCTTCCCATCACAAACAGTGCAACAAGTACGATCATAAGCACTGCAAAATATGCGATAACCTTGCCTCTAAAATAGTTCGTTTTGCCTTCATGGCGAAGTGTCTCTTTTTCGCTTGACCACTGCACCAAACTTGGTTTACCTAATGCCCCCATCACTGAGGTACAGGCATCTACACATTCTAGACAGTTGATGCACTCAAGCTGAAGTCCCTTACGAATATCAATATGTGTCGGACATACCGTCACACAACTTTCACATGTCGTACACTCAGCATTTGGTTCCACGCTTAGAAGATCTTTTTGTTTTGTAAATTTCTTTTCTCTCTCATATCCATGTCCTTCGTAAATGTCTCCACCACGGATAGGATCATAGACTGCCATGATGGTGTCATCATCATAAAGTACAGACTGCACACGGCTATAAGGACAAATATAGACACAAAAGTTCTCTTTGATAAATACAACATCAAGTATGATAAACAGTGCCGTACTCACCAACACACCTACCAACACCATATGTTCTGCAGGATTGCTCAAATAGCTGAAAAAATCTTCAGGAGGCACAAAAAACCATAAAAAGTTAGCCGAAGCCACAAAAGCAAGTACAGACCAAAGTAAAATCGCAATGCCTAGCTTAACTTTATTTTCCAGCTTACTCATATCTGGCTCTTTTTGCTTATTTTTAATCTTTTTACGTAATCCTAGAAGTTTGGTCTCTATTCCGTCTCTGTAGATCACACGGAAGATCGTCTGGGGACAAGCCCATCCACACCATGCTCTACCTCCCACGGCTGTGACTGCAAAGATCCCAAGAAAAAGGAGCATAAGCAGAAATGGCATGAGATACAACTCTTGCATATCAAAAGCAACACCTGCCAAATGAAGTTTCTTCTGATCAAAACTCAATAAAAAAAGATGGTTACCGTTTATCGTGATCCATGGAGTGGCTAATGCTACGATCGTTGCAACGGCATATACCCAATATCTTTTAATACGATAAGGTACCCATCCTTTTAAATACTCTTTTGCCTGATTCTTTTTAGGTTTTTCTACTGTTGTTGCTTCCATTTATAATACCTCCTGATCTTTTAATTTTTCTTCTTTTGCTTTTTGTTCTAAACATCCGTTTATAAAGAATAACGTTATAAATCCCATGAGCAATACTTTTTTATACATAGATCATTCCTCTTGTTTGGAGTTAAATGTTTTTTAGCCTTAGTTTTATTTTACCATTTCAAGTATATTTTGAACTTATTTTATTTTATGGTAAGATTGAATAAACCGATATAAAGGTGTAGCAGGATGAATGAAATAGAATTGGGAGAACTACTTTTATCTTTTGCCTTAGTATTTGCTCTTACCTATACACTTGGGTTTTTCCTTTCAAAATTTCGTATACCTAGTATATTGGCTGCATTATTTGTTGGAATTGCGCTTAGTTATACTTCTTTTTCTACTTTGATCCATAGTAATACAGATTTTGAGAGTACTTTCTCCTTTCTTTCTAATCTTGGAGTTCTTTTCTTGCTTTTTTATATAGGATTGCAGATAGAGCTGGGCGAGATGAGGAAATCAAGCTCCGACATCATATGGCTTACAATATTCAATACGGTTTTTCCTTTTTTACTGGGTGTTTTGGCTATGTTTATGTATGGGTATGGCTGGGCCATATCGCTTGTGATCGGGATGACCCGTATGCCTACAGCAGAAGCTGTTATTGTCCCGATCTTGGATGAATTTAAGATGCTGAAAACACGGATAGGTACTTTTATCATCGGTGCGGGAGTCCTGGATGATATTATTGAAGTGATATTGGTTGGTATCGTTTCTATATGGATAGGTGAAAAAACCGGTGAAAGCCATGGTGGAGTAGCTGGTTTATTTGTAGGTATAGTATCTTTTATAGTTGTGAGCTGGTTGTTGTACAAATGGATACCGAAGATCATGGAAAAATGGGAACCAAAAAACTTAAGTGCTTTGATGATTTTTTCACTGATCATTTTATTTGGCTTTGGTGGCTTTGGAGAGTATGTAGAACTGGGGATGGTTGTCGGAGCTATAACTGCAGGGGTGATTATGCGTCCTCTTTTTGAACGAGAAGAGAAAAAGGGTGAATTGCTTTCTACCACAACACAGACCTTAAGTTATGGTTTTTTTGGTGTTCTCTTCTTTTTCTGGGTTGGATTTAATGCTGATATGGAAGGATTCCTGCAGGAACCACTATTAGCCATCATACTTTATCTGGCAGGTACACTGGGAAAACTCTTTGGAGTGTTGCTTATGGTTCCAATGAAAAAAATGCGTTTCAAAGAGGCTATTATTGTCGGAGTGGGTCTTGATGCAAGGTTAACGACTGAAATTATTGTTGCCCAGTTGCTTTTTAGTACATCGATTATTGATCTAAAACTTTTTACGGCATTGGTTGCAGCCTCATCCTTTACTGCTATTACTGTTCCACTTCTTTTTTCTCTATTGATCCGTTTTTGGGGCGAAGAGGTGTATCATGATAAATAGTACCCAATGGCAGGCCAAGGATGTTGATGAAGTGCTTAGCGCATTTAGGAGTAATGCAAAAACTGGATTAAAGGAAGAAGAAGCAAAAATCAGATTAGAAAAGTATGGACTCAATGAACTTGTACGACTTGCAAAAGCTCCTTGGTATCAAGTATTTTTAAGACAGTTTACCAACGTACTTATTCTTATACTTTTCGCTGCAGCAGTCATCTCTTTAGCGGTTGGTGAGCTAGGTGATGCTGTGACTATCTTAGTGATCATTGTGCTTAACGGCATTCTTGGATTTATACAGGAATTCAAAGCAGAAAATGCCATTGAGGTCTTACGTGAGATGCTTCATCCCACCTGTAAAGTGCTTCGCAACTCCCAAGAACAGATCATCGATACAAAATTACTCGTTCCTGGAGATATCGTTTTACTTGAGATCGGAGATAAAGTTCCAGCTGATCTGAGGCTTCTTCATAGCTTTAATTTGAAAGTCGATGAGTCTTCCTTGACAGGAGAATCCGAATCCGTTTTTAAAAAGAGCGATACAGTAGAGCAAGATACCCCTCTTCAAGGGCAGTCAGATATGGCTTGGATGGGTACGGCTGTTGTAAATGGAAGAGGTATCGGTATTGTCGTTCAAACTGGGATGAACACACAATTCGGAAAGATCGCTTATATGACGCAGAGTGTCAAGACAGAAGCCACGCCCTTACAAAAAAAGCTTGCTGATCTGGGTAAAAAACTGGGAATTTATTCGGTTGCCATTTCTGTACTTGTTGCCCTGATCGGATGGATATTCGGAAAAGATATGTTCGAGATGTTCCTGACCGGTGTCGCCTTGGCTGTTGCTGTGGTACCCGAAGGGCTTCCCGCTGTCGTGACCATTACCCTGGCATTGGGTATCAAGGCTATGGCAAAGAAAAAAGCACTCCTAAGACGTCTTCAGGCTGCTGAAACACTTGGCGCTGCAACGACAATATGTACCGATAAAACGGGAACATTGACCCAAAACCAGATGACGGTAAAAAAGATCTGGCTTCCATCTGGAGAGATCGAAGTAACCGGTAGCGGATATGATCCTGCGGGCCATTTTGAAGCAGATGGAAAGAAGATCGATTATAAAAATAACAGAGATCTCATGCTGCTTTTAAAAAGTGCTTTGATATGTAATCATGCCAAGGTTCAAAAAACGAATGCAGACTGGGAAGTGATTGGTGAACCCACAGAAGCAGCTTTGGTAGTTGCTGCCTACAAAGGATGGCTCCATGCTGATGACAGCGATACGACAGTCAGCGAATTTTCTTTTAATTCCAGCCGTAAACGGATGAGCATTATCGTGCATGAAAAAGATGCGTTGACAGCCTATGTCAAAGGAGCTCCGGAAGTGATCCTTGAGAGAAGTACACACATCTTTAAAGATGGAACCATACTTTCTTTGGATGAACCCTATAAAAATGAGATTGAATCAGCTTACCAAGAAATGGCTAAGAGTGGACTCAGGACACTTGCCATTGCTTTTCGAACACTGCCTGTTGACACAAAACTTTCGGAAGAGAGTGTGGAGAATTCCTTGGTGATACTTGGGATCGTCGGCATTATAGATCCGCCGCATGAAGAGGTTCCTGAAGCCATAAAAATGGCTAAAACAGCGGATATCGATGTTATTATGATCACCGGTGACAATGCAGATACTGCACTTTCAATCGCTGAGAATATCGGTCTGGACGTAGATAGAGCCATTAGTTCTGATGAACTTTCTCAAATGGATGATGAAGCACTGGATACAGCACTCGATGAAAAGGTATTGTTCGCAAGGGCAAGACCGGAAGACAAACTGAGGATTGTCAAAATCCTTAAGCATAGAGAGGAAGTTGTGGCGATGACAGGTGATGGCGTGAATGATGCACCGGCACTTAAAGAGGCAAATATAGGTATAGCCATGGGAAAAAAAGGTACAGATGTGGCTAAAAGTGCTTCTGATATCATTTTAACAGATGATAATTTCGCGTCCATAATCAATGCGGTAAAGGAAGGTCGGCGTGAATATGACAATATCCGAAAGTTTGTGCAGTACCTTCTATCATCCAATAGC
>ENA-OVOD01000010-OVOD01000010.1-sediment-metagenome-genome-assembly--contig:-NODE-10-length-22611-cov-3.253084_pt1 | contig 22611 bp, 20 predicted proteins | sample MGYA00250097_ERZ650218 | MGnify/ENA primary metagenome ERZ650218 (study PRJEB26732, sample SAMN07278952) | sediment metagenome | biome: marsh; feature: saltmarsh; material: sediment | place: USA... | reverse complement strand
TCAGGAGATGTCAGATTGACCTATGATCAAAACATCTATATCGTAAACGTCGATAAATCTGACCTTGAAGATCTTGAATCTACAGATGTTATGAAAGCGTATGCAAAATTCAACAACCTTTATTTTCATGATATGATCGCCTGTGCAGGAACCAAGACATGCAGTTTTGGTGTCATCCCCAATAAACCCGATGCCATAGAGATGGCACACTTTCTCAATTCTGAAATACCTATAGAAAATGCAACCGTACGCATGAACTGGTCTGCCTGTCCTAAAGGGTGTGGCGTGCACGGTATCGCTGATATAGGGTTTGAAGGGTGTAAGGCTAAAGATGATGAAGGTAACCGTGTAGACGGTGTACATATCTTTCTTGGTGGTAAGATCACACGTGTTGCAAAAGAAGCACATACCTTACATAAAGCCCTGCCGTTAACGGAAGCCAAACACCATGTAAAATATCTGCTTAAAACCTATGCCGCGTTTAAACAAAGAGGTGAAACCTATGAAGCTTTTGATGACAGATTTTTATCTGCGAATTACTCTTTTCAAGCCCTTGGATTTTACACAAAGATAAACTATATCCTTAATGAGAAATTAGAATTGGATCTTTGGTTTGAACTTGAGAGTGAACCCAAAACATTTAGAAAAGAAGAGTTTGAACTGTTTACTTTCGGGTTGAAACTTTTTAAACTGCTTACAGGTGAAAAACGTTTTGAAGCAGTAGAAAACTTTGAACCAGTACTGACTAAACCTAGAAATATCACAAGAGATGAAGTCACTAAACTCAATCCACAAGTCCCCCAAAAGCTCTCAGAAGTCATCTACAATATGACCCATCAAGAGAAAAGGGAACGAGCACAGGTCTTCTCTGAACTGATTGTAGCACTGAAAGAGATTCCCTAGATGAGTCAAACAGTTTGTGCATATTGTGGTGTGGGATGCAAATTTGAACTCACAAAGAATAAGTTGAAAGGTGTAAAAGATTATCCTTCAAACCTGGGAATGTCATGTGCCAAGGGCATATCACAATCCCAAACTATCCATACCAATAGATTATTAGAAGTACAATACAGAGATTCCATAGAAGACATTTTTAAACCTTCCACCTATGAGGATAGCTTTAAACTTATTGCTGAAAAAATCAAACAGACTTCCAACCCTGATAGAATTGGATTTTATCTTTCTGGACAAATGCTCAATGAAGACTATTACGTAGCCAATAAACTTGCAAAAGGTTTTGTAGGAACAGCCAATTGTGATACAAATTCAAGAACATGTATGGCAAGTGCTGTCGTAGGATATAAAAAGTCTTTCGGTATGGATTATGTCCCCGTAAGGATGGAGGACATTGAACATTGTAATTTAATGATACTTATAGGTGCAAATGTTGCAGAGTCGCATGTCGTACTATCCAACCGGATTAAAAAGGCACAAAAAAAAGGCTTAAAAGTAGTAGTCATTGATCCAAGGTTTACACTGAGTGCCAAGTATGCTGATATTTATTTACCTATCAAGGCAGGTACAGATATTGATCTTTTGAATCTCCTTGCGATAAAATTGATCAAAAGTGGCCATATAGATCATGATTTTATTGCCAACCATACCAATGATTTTAACGCTTATCAAGAAAAAATTTTACATTTAGACGAGGAAAAACTTCTTGAAAGTACAGAAATAGATAGTAGACTTTTTAATGCTTTCTATCACTTGTTCATCAAGAGCCAAAACATTATTACTGCTTGGACTATGGGACTGAATCAATCTGTGCAAGGGGTAGATAAGAATTTGGCAGTCAATAACTTGCATATCATTACTGGACAGATCAACAAAAAAGGAAGTGGACCTTTTTCTCTGACTGGACAACCTAATGCAATGGGCGGAAGAGAAGTGGGAGGATTAAGCACAACGTTGGCTGTACATTTAGATTATAATGAAGCAAACTGCAAAGTGGTTTCAGATTTTTGGGAGAGTGAAAAACTACCCAGTTCTAACGGGCTAACTGCCTTTGAAATGATACAAAAAGCAGACCAACATGAACTGGATATTCTCATCATATGTCATACGGATCCTGTCTATCATCTTCCCCATAGAACATTTGTTGAAGAAGCCTTTAAAAAGATCCCTTTGGTTATTGAGATCAATGCATATCAAGAAAGTGAAACTTCAAAATTCGCCCATATCCTTATACCTGCAGTACCGTTTGGGCAAAAAGAAGGGACACAGACAAACCTCGACAGGACACTGACACGGGTAGTAGCCTTTGAAGCTAAGCATGGTTTACTTCAGGATTGGGAAGTGTTTGCCCAGATAGGAAAGTATCTAGGTCATGAAAAGGCATTTGATTTTACATCATCTAAGGAAGTCTTTGAAGAGTACCAGGAAATGACAAAATTGAGTTACAAAAGGCACCTTGACATTTATAAAGCACAGTATGATGCCCTTGAACATACACCTTTTATATGGGGAGAAGCACTTTATAAAGAAAATTACTTTTTAACGCCAGACAAAAAAGCAAATCTTTTTTTCATAGAAAACCAAAATTTATCTGAGCAACCGTCCAAAGAGTATCCTTTTATCCTGCTTACCGGGAGAACAAGAGATCAATGGCATACAGGTAGTAAAACAGTATATTCAGAAAATCTTTTAAAATATAAAGCGCTGGAGTTTGTAGAAATAAATCAAGAGGATGCTGTAAACCTTTGTATCAATGAAGGCGACATAGTAAAAATAGCATCGATCAGAGGAGAACTCAAAGCAAAAGTTGTTTTCGCTGACATTAATGTCAAGACCATTTTTATTCCTATTTCACATAGAGATATTAATTATCTTACGGATGATAAACTCGATCCACTTTCAAAAGAACCTGATTATAACCATAGTGCAGTAAGAATAGAAAAAATAGAGGATATGACAATTTAATCTACTCAGGCATACGCTACAACAACTGTTCCAAATCATTCAGGTCAAACAAAAGTAGGTCTTTATCTTGTGTCTGTAACAGTTCATTTGAAAATCCGCTCTTGGAAAACAGTGCGTAGACATCTACCATTATATCTGACTCCATCGCTTTGGCTTTAAGCTTGGTCAATTCGTTTTTACAGACTTTACGCTCTTTGTACTTGCACTCTCCCAAAATGACCTTTTTATCTTGACTCACCGCTAAAATGTCAAATTCACTATGAATATTCCAAAAGCTTCCACTATCAACTATCGTATTATGCTTAGCATAATGCTGGATTAAAAGTGCATCACAAAGTTGTTCGTAGACCAAAGAACGTAAACGCTCATAGTGTTTCTCAAAGTTCTTTAAAAATGCATCGCCTTTCCCTAAAGCCAAATCTTTTTTATAATACGTCACAAAACCAAACCAAAAACGCATAAATGGCTGTACAAAACGAAGTTTATCCTGTACACGGTAAGAACGTTGCTCTTTTTTGAGTTTATGTTTGGGATGACTACGCAACGGAGATTCTCTTGAGGCTTCGACTTTCAATACATTTAAGTCGACCAGTTCTTGGACTATCTTCTCTCCCAAAGCCTTACTTACTTTTGCTTTTCTAAGTACTGAGTAAAGTTTTCCATCCCCTCTGGCCACTGCCATAAGTATTTCACGATACGGACTTTCTAAAAGGTATGAGGGAGAAACAAGTGTTTGAAATTTTGAGAAATTTTGCACAAAATTTGACTCAACCATAGAAAAGACATCATCAAAATAGTCTAATTCTATATTTTTACCTATACCGCCCAATATAGAGAAATACTCAACAGCCTGTTCCAGTTCCAAGTAAGAAAAATGTCGGTAAAACCTTTGAAATGATGCTTTGATGAAGTCCCTTTGTCCATAAATTAAATTATTTTAACATATTTTTATTTTAATTTTTGTATTATAAATGATTAATAATTAAACAACACAAAGAGTATTATGGAAACATTTTTTAGCAAATCAGATAAGATACAACATATTATCAAAAGTTTTAATCTCACAAAGACACTTTTTGTTTCATCTATCATCATCGGTGAAGCACATACCGGCAAAAAGTCACTTGTACGATACCTTTTCCCTGATACACCTTTAGTTTCAGGTAACGATCAAAAAGAAGTTGAAGATGCACTTGAAAACAATGATGAGCTTATCATCACAAATTTTGAAAAGCTCAGTAATCAAAATTCTCTTGATTTTACAAATAAACGTATTATTGCTACAGCAGATTATATGGGTAATCCAGAGCTCATCGATGACTTGTTTGCTTTTATTTATACTATGCCATCTCTACAAGAACGTCCTGAAGATATTAATTATTTAAAAGATCTGTTCATCAAAGAGGCATGTTCTACTTTAATGATAGAAGATAATACATTTGAATCTGAATACATCCCTCTAAACCTCACTAAAAACACTAAAAGTCTCAAAAGGTCTGTCTATATACACCTTATGAAACAAAGTATGGATACCCAAGATATAGAAGAGATACTTTACCACTATTTACTTAAGCATCTTGATGGCAATGACGCATACAGGGAACATCTTAGCTTATATGAGAGGCCTCTCATAGAAGCAGGGCTTCATAAATTTGGCTCACAGCTGCAACTTTCACAGGTTTTAGGTATTAACAGAAACACACTTAGAAAGAAGATACATGAACACAACATCGATTGATTTTAAATCTTTTATAGAATGGGACAGCAATCCTTTCATACTGTTTAGTGATCAAGGAAAAATACTCTACCTCAATAACGCTGCAGAAATTTTATTTGGGTATGTCACTAAAAAAGAGCTTTATGATATTGCTTTATCCTATGCACCTCAAACTTTCGGTTATAAGACTACTACACTGGCACTTAATTATGATACCTATAACTTTCACGCTATTACAGTAGGATATGAGAATGAAGAGCAAATTTCCTTACGCCTATATAACACGCCACGTATTAAAGCAGCGCGTAAAATAGAAAGAGATAAACTTATAACCACAGATATCAACATCTTGCTTGAAGCGAACATAGCACTTTTTAGAACAAAGAATGCCAATCCTCTGAAGCTTTTAACTGATCAGGATCTGCCTGCATTTAAAATAGACCAAAATAATTTTTCTAAACTTTTAAGAAAAACACTGAATGCCTTCAGAGCTTCAGACTCCATTGATATATCTCTTAAACTACTCTTCGGTCAGCATGTCATTATAGAAAATAAAAGAGTGTCTATCGCTCAACTATCTATACTTGCCAATGGGCGCTACGCAGATACAGATGAGGAGATATGTACGCATGCAGAAGTGAGTCAGATCAAATGTATTCTTAAAGAACGCTCTATAAAGCTTGAAATCCCTCTAATTCAATAAGCAGCATTATTGATTAAAAATTAATCAACTATCCTCAATAAAAAACTGTCATACATGTTACTATTGTCTTGTAAAAATAAATTTAAAGGAAATAGCATGAAATTAAAACTTTCGGCTCTAATGGCAATGTTTTTGCCTATCTTCGCTTTCGCAGAAGATAAACTGGACACAGGTGATACAGCATGGATGATGGTATCGACAGCATTTGTACTTCTTATGACACCAGCAGGATTGGCACTTTTCTATGGTGGTATGACAAGAAGTAAAAATGTACTAAATACTTATGCAATGGTGATGGGTGCATTTGTACTTGCATTTGTAGTATGGATCATCGCAGGTTACTCTCTCGCATTTGGAACCAATGAAAGCGCCATGCTTCAAAATGTATTTGGTGGATTTGGTAATGTAATGCTTGATGGTATTAAGTGGACTGACCTTTCTGGTACTTACCCTACTTACGTATTTATTGCATTCCAAGGTACATTTGCTGCTATTACTGTAGCTATCGCTTCAGGTTCTGTTATCGGACGTATGAAGTTTTCAACTTGGATGGTTATCGTTGCATTATGGGGTCTTCTTGTTTATGCTCCAATAACACACATGGTATGGGGTGGTGATGGTGCACTTCTTTTTGATGCAGGTGCACTTGATTTTGCCGGTGGTACTGTTGTACACATGAATGGTGGTTTAGCTGGTCTTGTACTTGCAATCTTGGTTGGGAAAAGAGCTGGTTATCCTAAAGTTGCTATGAAACCATATAGTATCCTTCTTACTGCTGTAGGTGCAGCATTATTATGGTTCGGTTGGTATGGATTTAATGGTGGTTCAGCATTTGGTGCAAACGCTATCGCTGGTCTTGCTGTCATGACAACAACTGTTGCAACTGCTGCAGCTGCTGTAACTTGGATGCTTCTTGAGTGGTTTGTCTTTAAAAAGCCAACACTTCTTGGTATTGCTTCAGGTATCATTGCCGGTCTAGTTGCGATTACGCCTGCTGCTGGTTTTGTAAGCGTTGGTGGAGCATTTATTGTAGGTATCGTTGGTTCTATCATTGCATTCTTCGGTGTTGTAACACTTAAGAAAAAACTTGGTTATGATGATTCTCTTGATGCATTTGGTATTCACTTCTTAGCAGGTCTTTGGGGTGCTCTTGCAACTGGTCTTCTTGCACTTGATGATAAAGATCTTCTCTGGGATGGTCCACTTAAAGAGAGTGGTGACAGAATGGGACAATTCATGGTACAACTTGAGTCAGTAGTCGTTGTTGGTCTCTTTACACTTATCGGTACTATTATCGTTTACTATATCGCTTCAGCGGTCACAGGTGGCGCAAGAGTAGATGAAGAAACTGAATCAGCTGGTCTTGATGAAACAATTCACGGTGAAACTGTAGTGAATGCTTAAGGCATGCTCACTACACTATAATTTATAAAGGATTACATAATGAAAAAAATTGAAGCAATAATCAAACCATTTAAACTCGAAGATGTCAAAGATGCTCTTGTAGAGGCTGGTATTGAAGGTATGACCGTATCTGAAGTAAAAGGGTACGGAAGACAGCAAGGTCACTCAGAGCTTTACAGAGGTGCTGAATATGTGGTTGAATTTATCCCAAAAATTAAAATTGAGATAGTAGTAAGCTCTGATGCATATGCAGAGACTGCGATTAAAATTATCAACGAATCTGCCAAAACAGGTAAGATCGGTGATGGTAAGATCTTTGTAAGTACGATCGACCATGTTGTTCGTATCAGAACAGATGAAACTGACGCTGACGCACTCTAATCTTTATATAGGGAGAAGATAATGCCTTCTCCCTCTCCCCTAATGATTAAAAATTAATCACTTTCCTTCTCTTTGAGTTATTATCTTTCTATAAACTGCTTTATTTTCGAACAACATACACTTTTAATCCATTCCAATAACCGATACAATACTAGCACTAGAATATAAGGAACCAAATATGGAAATAAATTATGTAATAGATACCTTCTTCGCGATCTTTGCTATGACGCTCATCATCTTCATGGTGCCAGGTTTTGCAATGCTTGAAGCAGGATTGGTACGAACAAAAAATGTCACTTCTGTGCTTACCGTAAATGTGATGATCTACGCGATAGCTTCTCTGGCTTTTTTACTTATAGGTTATGAGCTTGCATTTGGAAGCTGGGATCATCAAGACGGCATGAGCAAATGGGCATTTTTTATGTTTCAAATGGCATTTGTAGGTAAAGTAGTAAATATCATGAGTGGCGGAGTGAGTGAACGTTCTCGTATACTTCCTTTAGCTATATTTACGGTTATTGTTGGAGCATTTATCTATCCAATCATTGTAAACCTTACATGGGGAGCGAACTTTTTAGCTGGAACAGCCATAGATATTTCATCACTTTCTGACCTAGCAGGGTCAACTGTGATCCATTCTACTGGAGGTTGGGCACTGCTTGCAGCTATCCTCATTATGGGACCTAGACGTGGAAGATACAAAGACAATATAGTCCGTGTTATTCCTGCATCTAACATTCCTTTAGTCACATTGGGAGCTTTATTACTCTGGATCGGTTGGTTTGGATTTAACGGTGGTTCTGTTGGTGCGATCTCTTCAAAAGAGAATGCTGATGCCGTAGCACTCACCATTATGAACACCAATACTGCTGGTCTTGCTGGGGCAATCGCAGGGTGGCTATTGACTTACTTTAGATACAAGAAATTCGATATCACCGTGATACTCAATGGTGCATTAGGTGGACTTGTCGCAGTCACAGCAGGACCTGACCAATATGACATTTATACACCTGTTCTCATTGGTGCCATTGGTGGCGCTTTGGTTGTCTTATTTGTACCTATTTTTGATAAATTTAGAATGGATGACCCTGTTGGTGCGTTATCTGTCCACTTAGTGAATGGTATCTGGGGTACACTTGCAGTAGGTATTTTTGTAGCAGATGTAAGCATCTGGACACAATTAAAAGGTATACTTGTTGTAGGTATTATTGTTTTTCCACTTTCATGGATTACAATATACATTATTAACAAAATCTTTGTACTTCGTGCAGGTGATGAAGAACAACTTGAGGGAATCGATGCGACAGAATGTGGTATAGAATCATACCCTGAATTTAAACGTAGTATATAAGGAGATAAGAAATGAAAAAAATTGAAGCGATCATCAAACCATTTAAACTGGAAGATGTAAAAGATGCTCTTGTAGAGCAAGGCATAGAGGGTATGACAGTATCTGAAGTAAAAGGGTATGGAAGACAGCAAGGTCACTCTGAACTCTACAGAGGTGCTGAATACGTTGTGGAATTTATACCTAAGGTGAAGATCGAGATCATTGTGAGTAGTGATGATTATGCGGCGAAAGCGATAGAGGCCATCATGACTGCTGCAAAAACAGGAAAAATTGGTGATGGTAAGATATTTGTATCTGATATCTCTAAAACGATCCGTATTAGAACAGGAGAGGAAGACGAAGATGCACTTTAAAAGTACTAAATGTACTTTAAATGCAACGGAGGATACATTATAGGTACTATAGATGTATCTGTAATTCGGACCCAAAGGCTTTATAGGCCTTCCTCTTTCAACTGTTCAATCTTTGCCTCACTTCCAATTAACTTCCAAACCACTTTATCCACACCAAAATCACGTTCGTAATTCACTAGGTCTAATTGTTTCAGTCTATAGAGTGTTTTATCCACTTCATTATAGTTTGTTGAAAAGATATAGAGTATTTCTTTTTCATAAGGGACCAGACTGGCTTCTTTTAATACATCTTTTACAGCCAAAGCATACGCTCTAGCCATACCGCCGGTACCAAGCTTTATACCACCAAAATAACGTACTATAAGGACTGCACAGTTGATTAGTTCTTCGCCACGTAAAACATTCAGTGCGGGCACACCTGCACATCCTTTAGGCTCTCCATCATCGGAAGTGTTTTCAACGATTTGGTCAAATTCATTGAAATAACGAACAGCATAGACCACATGATTTGCTTTAGGATGCTCAGCTTTCAGTGCAGCTTGTAAACCTTCATACTCGGAAATAGGTACCAGATGCGTAATGAATTTCGAACGATTCACTTCAGTGGTATAAACAATAGGTGAAGTGACTGTAACCATCAATGGTTCATACTATGCTGTGATACTAGTATCATAATTATCTCCAGCGCCACAGCAAAGACATATACTACAATCAGCACAAGGGTACATAGTCTTTGGTTTTTGCGAAACATATTTCACAATTAAATTTACAAATGCATCACTGTCATTCATACATTCAGCTACGATATAATCATCATATTTAATTTTTTCAGCAATTTCACGATGTTCTATATCCAATTCAAAAAGTGTTTCTGAGTTATCAATGGTAAAGGCTAAAGGATAGATGAGCACTTTACGATTGACAGGATTACGTAATACATCAACCAGGTTCGGTTCTAACCAGGCTGCAGATCCAACTTTAGATTGATAGACTAACTTTACGTCTTTAAAGAAAATACCTTTCACTTCTAAGAGTGTCTTGATTGCACTGACATTAGATTCAACTTGACGTTGATAAGGATCTCCTGCTTTAATAATACTCATAGGTAATCCATGTGCAGACAAGAGTAGATCATATTCACTGCTCTCTTTATCCCCTATCGCTTTTTCTATCTGAGCTACATTTGCTTGAATGTAATCTATATCATCAAAATATTGACAGGTCGACATGGTGATCTTAGGATGATACTCTAAGGCTTTACATCTTCCGATGATATCTTCATAAGAAGAGAGTGTGGTAGTAGTCGAATATTGTGGATACATAGGAAACAGTATAAGTTCTTCTACGCCATCTTCTTTGCACTGTTTTAAGGCATCACTGGCAAAAGGAGGAACATAACGCATTGCAGCATAAATAGGCATATCCAACTTACCTTCTAGTTTATCGATAAGTTTTTGTGTCAAATCAGATAAAGGGGATTTCCCTCCTAAATGCGTATAGCTCTCTTTAGCATCATCTAGACGTTTGGTTATAATAATTTTACGAATTAATGCACGTGTCATAGGGTTTGTTGGCAATATGTTTTTATCAGAAAACATATTATGTAAAAAAAGTTCTACTTCATCTAAATCATTTGGTCCACCCATATTGAGAAGAAAGAGTGCTTTATTCATTGTCATCCTTTAAAGTCTTGTATCTTAGCATATAAAGTGTAAAATTCATTAAAGTTATAACATATAAAGGTTAAATTATGATTATTATCCCTGCACGAATAGGATCAAGCCGCTTCCCCAATAAAGTCTTAGCGGATATTGGAGGAGTACCGATGGTTGTCAGAACAGCTCAGGCTGTTCAAGACATAGATAATGTTGTCATTGCTACAGACTCACAGGAAGTCATAGATATAGCACATACCCATGGAGTTCAAGCTGTACTCACATCTGATAAACATCAGAGTGGTACTGACCGTATCTATGAAGCAGCACAAAAATTGGATTTAGATGAAAATGAGATCATTATTAATGTACAGGGAGATGAACCTTTTATTGAAACTGATGTAGTACAGGCTATCTATGAGCTAACCAAAAAGAATCAAAAAAATGAACGTATCATGATGAACTCCTGTTACAAAATGATCTCTAATCCAGAAGCTGACGATCCAAATATTGTCAAGGTTGTTACAGATACCGATGATATAGCCCTCTATTTTTCAAGAGCAAAAGTACCTTACCCAAGAGACCATCATTTTGATACATACAAAGGACATTTGGGTATCTATGGCTTTACTGTCAAATCATTACGTCAATTTTGTATGCTTGAACCTGCGCCATTAGAAGATGTAGAAAAACTAGAACAACTCAGAGCCCTCTATCATGGTTATGAAGTTGCTATGATAGAGGTAACTACAGAAAGTTTTGGTATAGATACTATGGAAGATTTAGAAAAAGCGATCAAACACCACCGACTCTAAAAAGATACATATAAAACAGTATATAGAGAAAGCTTTCTCTATATCCCTTCTAGGCTTTTACAGCTTTCCCAAGATCCCACATTGGCATAAAGATTCCAAGTGCCATAAGTAGTACCAATGCTGCGATAAAAAACATCATAATAGGTTCTATATAGGCTGAAAGGTTATCGATCAAATCCTGAAATTTCATATCATAATAATCAGTCACTTTATCTAGCATCGCATCTAGTTGTCCACCCGCTTCACCTGCTTTTATCATCTGAAGCAACATATTTTCATATAGACCTGTTAACTGGAAAGCTTCAGCCAAACTCATACCACGACCAATATTTGCGTTCACCGTTAATAACCTTTCTTTAATTGCAGCATTATCAACCATCCCAACAGCTGTTTCTAACGCCTCAGAGACAGGAATACCTGATTTAACCAACTGACCAAATACCAAATTGTATTTATGCATAGTGGAGAGAAAAATTGCTTTATTGATCAAATAAAACTTTGGACTGATCATCATCTTATCCATCTGATATTTGAAATCTGCATTGTTTTTATAGAAAAATTTCACAGCAAAAATGGAAGCAAATAATATTAAAAGGATCAGTATCCCATAATTACTGAATGCCCATTCCAGTTTAAGAAGTATTTGCGTAGGAATTGGAAGTTCTGTTTTAAATTTAGAAAAAATATCTTTAAATTTTGGTACAACCACCATAATCAAAATAGTGAATGCAATCCCCATTGCAGCCAATGTAATTAAAGGTGTTCTAATGGCTTTTTTAAATTTTGCTGTATTATCTCTAATCGTTTCAAGTATATCTGCAAGTTTATGATAGGACTCAGATATATTACCTGTTCTCTCTCCAAGATTTGTCATAGCTATAGCAACATGTCCAAACTCACTTGTATACGGTTCTATCGCATCTGAAATACTATTACCTGAATTAATATCTTTATTGATAGTTGTATAAATCTCTTTGAGCTGCTTATTCTCAGTATTTTCTGCCACTTCTAATAATGTATCGTTGATCGGGATACCCGCATCCGTCATAACGGCTATTTGTCGTATCGTTGATATTTTGTCATTAAGGGGAATCTTTGATTTAAATGATTTTTGAAAGCCTGAAAAAAATGCAGATAAACTCTCTTCGAGAGGAGCCGATGTTTCTATAGCCTTTATCACCATAGTCATAGGAAATTTTTGTTTAGCAAGGTTTATAGCTGCCATTTTATTGCCAGCTTTCACTAACTCTTCACGCTTTTTACCCTTTTCCATGATTGTTACATTAAAATATTTCATCTTATAACCTCGCTACTCTATAAATTTCTGCAATAGTCGTTTTACCTTCTAATGCTTTATGAATACCATCTTCAAACATGGTAATGAATCCCTCTTCCTCAGCTTGGTTTGTCATTTCCTCTTTAGATGCGCCACTTGCGATCATACGTGCAAAAGTTTCACTGACAGTTAAAACTTCAGAAATCATCTCTCTTCCTGCATATCCGCTGTGTCCACATTCTTTACATCCTTCTCCTACATAGAAAGTAGGATTTTCAGGAAGATATTCTTCTACCGATTTCCGAAGTGCTAAATCAAGCACAGTCTCTTTTTTACAATGAACACATATTTTACGAACAAGTCTTTGTGCCTGTATGGCTACCAATGCTCCACTGACCAGATATTCTTCAATACCCATATCTAAAATTCTGGTCACTGCAGAGATCGCATCATTCGTATGGAGTGTAGAGAGAACCAGGTGACCCGTAAGCGCTGCTTGGATAGCAATTCGCAAGGTTTCCTTATCCCTGATCTCACCAATCATAATTTTGTCTGGATCCTGTCTGAGTATAGATCTCAATGCATCTGCAAAACTTAATCCTATATTGGCATTCACATGCACTTGCTGCAAACCACCCATCTGATATTCTACCGGATCTTCAACTGTAATGATTTTATCTTTTATATCTTTGATCGCATTGAGTGCACCATAAAGCGTAGTTGTTTTACCTGAACCCGTAGGTCCTGTAACAAGTACAATACCATAGGGTACCTTGATCGATTCAGAAAACCTATCATAACAAAATTTACTCATACCTGCATCTTCAAGCCTAATCATGGCTTTGGACTTATCTAAGATACGAAGAACAATCGACTCACCAAATATCGTAGGCAAAGTCGAAACCCTAAAGTCAAAATCTTTTTTTGATACGGTTGCAGAAAATCTACCATCCTGAGGTTTTCTTTTTTCTGCAATATCCAAGTTTGAAAGCAGTTTCATTCTTGAAGCCAAGGGGTTGAAAATATCTCTATCAAATGTGAAGCTTTGACGTAATATACCATCGACACGTACTCTTACGATACAACTTTTTTCCATCGCCTCAATATGAATATCACTTGCACCTATAAAAATTGCTGATTTCAAAATCACATCAATCAATTTTAAAACAGCAGGTGACTCATCTGCTTTTTCATCTGCGTTTCCTTCTTGTGCCAAGTCTTTACGAATATCAGCGACCAATCCTTTAATACTCTCATTTATTTCCAGACGCTGTAAATGCTGATGGATCTGTGATGGTTTAGCAATAGCAATACGTATAGGCTTCTTCGGGAAAAGTCTTTGTATCGCATCTTGAGCTGCCATATCAAGAGGATCATCAAATACAATAAGTACATGTAGATCACTCTCTTCTATAGGAATAATATTATATTTGAGTAATTGACTGTATGAAAGTTTTGAAAAAAGTTTCATATCAATTTCAATATCATCCAAATCCACATATTCCACATGTAGAGTTTTAGCCACCTCTTCTATAATAGGAACAATGTTTATTCCCTCTATCTTTTCAAGATGGGACAAGGTAATGACACCTTGCCTAATTTTCTTTGCTAAAAAGACCTCAACAGTATGTAGATCAATCATATCTTCAGCTAAAAGGTTTGCGAAGGATATCTTTTTAGGAGGTCTGCTTTTCACCAATGTTGAAATTGCATCTTTCGTGATAAGATTTTCTTTAAGCATTATTTCAATGAGCTTTACCATTTACTACCCCCTAATATACACATAAAGTATAACATTTAATACTAAATATAGTTTTATAATTTATTGTTTTCAATCTGATATAATAACTTTTTTGCCTCTTGAGAATCTGATTGTTTCACATAGGACATTAAAATAGACAAGGCCTCATTTTTATGACCCAATTTGACCTTTGATTTGACAAAGATAAGTAAACTTTCTTCCTTATTATCATCAAGTTTATTGGCCTCTAATGCCCAATATTCTGCTTTTTTATAATTTCCATTTTTATAATAACTTTTCGCTAAAAATAAAGCATCATCAATATCATGAGATTCAAAAAATCGCTTTTCTACATCTTTATATCCTGAAACACTTGTTGAATCAATGATCTCTAAATGTATTTTTTTCCTTGCTACAATTTCTTCATCAACAGGATGTTCATTTGTATCATCAAGTATAGGTATATCAACCAGTATATTATCACTTTCCTTGACCAATTTATCGGCCAACTCTATCATATGATCTTTTACTTCCAACTCCTCCAAAGCATCATCAAGCAGTACTGTCTCTTTTACTTTCATCTTGTTAAGCACTACCGTATCTTCAGACTTTTCATTCTTATCAGAAGGAATAATCTCTTTTGAAGTCTTAAAATATGTTTTCAATGTATTAAAATTTATTTTGAGATTTGTTTGAAAAAAAATAATAAAGAGAGTTAAAACAACAACTATCCCAGTGCCAATATACCAAGGTTTTAACTTTTTCTTTCTATACCGTTTCCACTCATCTTCTAATTGTTTGATATCATACATGAATGTATCCTAACTTCAGTGCTGCCATTTCAATAATTCTATCTGATATCTTCGCATAATTCACTTTTGATGGTTCATTCTTATCATAATACTCACAGATTTCAAAAATAGTAAATAAGAGTTTATTACATTCCCTATAATTACCTTTCGTATACCTATGAATACGCTGCATATTTTTCTCTTTAATACTATTGGCTATCTCAAAAAGATTCTTTTTTAAAAGTTTTTTATGTATATATGCCGTTTGATCTTCTTTTGTTGCATTTTTAAGTTCGATGACTTCCCATATACGAGACTGAAAATGTTCTTTTGCAATAAGGTCTTCATCATCAGTCTTATGTAACGAAACTACAAATTTGACCGCACGACTGTCTGAAAGAAGACGTATTTTTTCCATCATCTCTGTACCATACATTTGCGCTTCGTCAAGCAGGATAATAATTTCTCTTTTACCTCTAAGTTTTTTACAAAAATCAACCAAAGCAGCAAAATTCACTTCTGTGTTGCTTGGTAGATCTTTTTTCGTTAGAACTTTGAATAATTTATGAAAAAACTCTTTTTCATTAATTGCAGGCGTATCGAAATAGTGTATTTCTTTTTGATGTTTTAACTTCTCTTGAATACGGTTAAGTAAAATACTTTTCCCAGTACCCGGTCTGCCAAAGAGCAAAATCATCTTCAATGGCTTATTCATACTATGCTGCAGTTGCTGATAAGCCGTTACAGAAGAATCTAGATCAATGTAGTCATCAATATCTATAGAATCAATGAATACATTTTTAGCAACTTCATATCTACTTTTCATTTAACTTTGTATATCCCAAATCTTTTAATGAAACAGACTTAGAATTTTTAACGATATGTGGCGTAATAATAAATACCAACTCTTCTACTTTATTAATTCTTTCTTGACGTTTAAATAAAGCACCTAAGCCTGGAATATCACCCAACAGCGGTACATGATTATCTTTAAATCCTGTTTGACTTGATATCAAACCTCCAAGAATAGCATGCTGTCCATCTTTTACTTTGATCACAGAAGCAACTTGTCTTCTTATGAGATCTGGTGGAATCGTTCTCTCAGTATCTTGTTCTGTGACAGGGCTGATTGTATCAGAGACTGATGGATTAATTTTTAAAGTAATCATACCATTATCATCAATTTCTGGTGTAATATCCAGGAGAATACCTGCAAATACAGAATCAACTTGTTGCCCTTCAGCAGTATTAGTATTTGTAGTTGTACTACCACCTAAAGCACTAGTAGTTGTTAATTTATAGAACAATTCTTTACCTACACTGATGAGTGCTGGCTGGTTGTTTAAGGTCATAACACGTGGACTTGAAACCGTTTTAACATCTCCTTGTGTTGATAAAAATTTTACAACGTCACTCACTTCAACGTTTCCATTCAGATTCAAAATCTGTACAGGATTCGGTGCTGAAGGTTCACCTGCTCCAGGTAATGTCACTTCAGTGATACCGGTACCATTCTCAAATACATACCCTGCTATATTTTTTTGTGCGGATAGAAATGTATTTGCAGTAAGGTTTTGTAAACTGTATAGTTGTGACCAGTCAACACCAGTTGTTACACTATCGTCAAAAGAAACACTGATAATACGTATGTCGATCAAAACTTGTGACTTGATCTGTTTTGTTAATGTATGTATATATCGAGAAACTCTATTGATCTGTCTATCTGTACCTGTTACCGTAACCATACCTGCTTCTGGATTAATTACAGGAGCTAAAGGATTATATTCCCATACTTTACCATCCGGTCCTGTCCAAGTATTACCTGATTTTGTATAATGTGTACTTCCATCTGCAGCACCAATAAGGATACGCTGTACCTCTTTTTCCACTGTCCTCCAAAACTGAAACTCATCATTGGTTTCTATACTTATACCTGTCTTAGACATATCACCACCAGTACCAGCATTTCCACCAGTACCACCAGTAGTGTTATTTGTATTCGTATCACTCGAACTTGCTATAGTAACATTCGCTGTACTTGTTCCTTTTCTTTGTCCAGAAATATAATGGATACGAAATGTACGTGTGATTAAATATGAAATTGTCAGTTTATTTCCATTTAATGTATAATTCAAGTCATTATCTTTAAGGATCGTATTTAAGAAACCTTTTAATGTACTATTTTTCAATTTTACATAGTAGAGTTTTTTATTCATACGTAATTTTGCAGCATCATCTTTTATAATAACACTTAATCCACATGTATCTGCAAGATTATCAATCACGTCTCCAATGGATAATTTGCTGTCTATAGTCACACTAAATAACTTTGTAGAACAACTTCCGGCTGATAGATTATGTGTAAATCCTATTAGCATTGCGAATACGATAAGAAACTTAATCCCTGATGTTTGTACTTTTTTCATTCTATTACCTTTCTTCCAACTTAATAAAATTATCTCTTCTATCATGCAGAAATAATTTTTTAATGTGATTTTCATTTCGAAGTACCACACCTCTTTCACCTATATATTTTAATGTATAGCCCATAATGGTATCATCAAGACTGTTCCATGAGTCATTAATATAAGCTTTGCCATTTACAATAGCATGTAATACTAACTTAGCTTCCTTTTTATCGTGTACTGCAATTTTTGTCACATTATTTTCTTCTTCTAATCGTACAAATGGGTCTTTTGTACTCTCTAAAGTGACTAAGTCTACACCTTCACGTTTTTCATGTATTTTAAGAATCATATTTTGGATCTGCTTGACAGATAAATCTGCATTTAAGAGTACTGTCAGTGGTAATAGTAATAAAAGTATCTTTTTCATTAGTGATTTATCCCCCATACTGAAATATGAATATCTGCTACAGTATATGATGAATTAGTATCTGAAACCATTTCAGATTGAAAAATATCTGTAACCAAAATATTTTGTTCAAGTTCATTCATAAACTTAACAATATTTTTATATTCTCCTTTACACCCAATACCAATTTCAAGTACATGCCCAAAACTTCCATTATTATCAACATAGTCGTTTGTTATGTATTCTAAATTAACATTTTGTATTTCTGCTTTATGTGTCACTGAATTTAAGAATTTAGACCAACTTTTTTGATTGAATAACATATCAGATAGTTTTTCTAAATTTGAATCTATAAATTTGATCTTGTTCGTTGTATCGACAATCTTTTTCTTTTTGACAACAATGTCATTATCAAATTTCTTCACATAGTATTCACGGTCACCACCAACTGTGATAGAGTTAAGATATATGTTGTTATCTGTGATACTTTTTTGTATGCTTTTTTTACTTCGTTCACTTTTTTTGTACAGGTCTTCCGTATAAGGTAAGAGTAGCTCGTATCCAAGATATGCAATGACAGCTGCCAACCCTAAGATCACTACCCATTTTTCACTCTCTTTTTTAGGAGCAAAATAAATATCTAATGCTTCTAACTTATCTTCTAAATATTTCATCTTAATTCAACCTTTAACAGACCTTTATAGTAGTTACTATCAGGATCTTTTTGGATTCTTTCGATATCTATTTCAATGATTTCATCAAAATGAGTATCAGACATATATTTAATCACTTCTGTAAATTTTCTATCGTCTGAACTAAGCATAGACAACCATAACGTGTCATTCTTACTTTTGATCATCTCTACATGTACTTCAAACTTATTAAGCTCTTTAGCAAGTGTATGATAGATACCTGACTTAAGACGGTAATTTACTTTTTTATCATAAATAGAAGTAAGTGTCTTAGTTTTACCATTATAGTTATTTGATAATACCTTTATTTTTTCATCTAAAACTTTGATATGATTTTTTTTCTCACTAAGAATTTTTTTATACTTATTCGATTCAGCTGTAAGTTTGTCATTTTCAATCGTTAATGCATAAATTTTTGCATCATTGACATAGGAACCAACCAGGTACACCAAAGGATACGCCAGACTCAGAGAAATAGCAGCAAAGGTTGAAATAATGAACTGGCCACTTGCTCTATTGACAAAAGATGGTGCCCGTGGGTACATCGTTAAATTAACTGAGGAAGACTCGTCTTCCATATATTCAAATGAATTTAAGAGCATCAAATATTGTAACTGATCCGTATACCACTCTTCACTGGCTACATTGTAGTTAAAGTTGAAATCCGATGAGTGTAAGCCCAAATAGTTCTGACTATAATCATCTAACCCGATAATAGGACCTTTTTCACTTCCTATAAACATTTGATCAATGCTATCTAAATCAAATGCTCTCTTTACATAAATAATAATGTCATTAATTGTGATAAAGACTTCAGCAAAAATTTTCATAAAGTTTTGTTGATAATCACTATTTGTAGTTTTAAGACCTTCTGATTCTAAGACAGTATAAAACTCTTTTTCATCAACTTTTTCACCTATGGACTCACAATATTTATCATAAATTTGTTCTAAAGAAAACTCTATGGATTTTGAATAAACATATTGACCATTCTCATAGATTGTTATAAATGCATCATTTTGCGTGAAGTAAACAAAACAATGTGCTTGATTATCTTGTAGTATCTCTTTTGTATAAAGTGGTTTGTAAAGAAGTGGTGCAGGGATAATAAGGTCTATGTATTTAGTTTGCTCTTTTATAGGGAGATAGAGCTCATCAAGAGACGCCGGTTCAGCAACAAAGATATGATATTCCCTCTCTTCTCCTGAACTTTCAACTTCAATTGAAGAGATAATATAAGTATTAGCCTGATCCAGTCCTAATTCTTCATATGCTTTGATATCGAGTATATCACCAATATCTTCTTCGGGAATATTTCTACTAATATGTACTGTTGTAGAAATAATATCTTTATTATTCACATAAGATGTAATAAAGTTTGAAGTATTGTAGGTGAGCTTATCTAAAGGTTTAAACAGATCATTTTTAAATGCATAACTCTTACCGGTGTATGCATTAAGCGTAACAACATTTTTTACAGTCGATTCTGACGAACTTTTTTTCAAAAACATTTTAAACTTCCTTGTTAGTTGACCAATTATATATGTTATAATATTAAAACTATCTTACAAAATGTAAAACTTTCTCAATAATATAACTTTTTTTAATTATTAATCTTTCATTTAGCCTAAAGCACCTATACATAGGCTATTTATACTGTTTAAGAAAAGTGTTCTTTCTCAAATTTTAAATAATATAACCAAACTCTTCTAAACCATCTTTATTTTTACTCCACCCTTTTTTAACAGATACATGAAGGTCTAAAAATATTTTTTTACCTGAAAACAGTTCCATCTGTTCACGTGCAAGTTTTCCTACACGCTTAATTCCTACACCTTTTTGACCTACGATCATACCTTTTTGTGTCTCTTTTTCAACAACGATAGTCGCATACACTTTATCCATAGTATCACCCTCTTCTATCTTTTCTATGGTTACATCACTCTCATAAGGTATTTCATCACTTAGATTCTCAAAAATAGACTCACGGATAAGTTCTTTATAGATATTCCTTATATGTTCTGTTGTAAGAATCTCAGGGTCATATAGAAAAGGAGATGTCGGTAAATGCTTACAAATCTCATCAAGAAGTTGTTTTTTACCTACTTTTTTATTGACAGAAAAAGGAATGATTGCTTCAAAATATTCTTGATATTTCTGATACTCACCCAACTTGGCCAATATATCACCCTGCTTTACATGATCGATCTTGGTAAGCACAACGATGTGCTTTACGCCTTTCGCTTGAGCAAGTTTTAAAAACTTTTCATATTCTGTCAACTTGTCCGTAACAGGTGCAAGGAAAATGATAAGATCACTGTCGCCCATAGCTTTAAGTGCTTCATCTAACATGAATTGATTCAATAGTCTTTCTTTTTCATGAATACCCGGAGTATCTACAAAAATAATCTGTGCATCTCCGTGCATGACGATAATATTCATACGTTTACGTGTTGCTTGTGCTTTCTTTGAAACCATGGCAAGCTTTTCGCCCACTATATGATTGAGCAATGTACTTTTCCCTGCATTGGGTCTTCCCACCACTGCAACAAATCCCGCTTTGGTATCGACTTCTTCATTTTCATGATCAAACATTTAACTTTCCTTTTAAGTGACTAGTCACTTGAATCTATTGTTAGTAGACATTCTTTTAACGCGGTAATTAAATTACCACATTCTATTTACAATATATAACGGGTTGCATCTTCATCCTCAACCACTTTGCTTATCTTCTCTTCAACCAATGCTTTATCAACATGGATTGTCTCACCCTTGTGTTCATCTGCCGAGAAACTGATCTCTTCCAATATCTTTTCCATCACTGTATGTAAACGTCTGGCACCTATATCTTCAGTCTTTTCATTTGCAAGCAGTGAATAGTGTGCAATGGCTTTAAGTGCTTCCTCATCAAAGATCAATTCCACACCTTCAACCTTCATCAATGCTTCATACTGTTTAATGAGTGCATTTTTAGGTTCAGTCAGGATACGATATAAAGTCTCTTCGTCTAAGCTGTTCAGCTCAACACGGAGAGGAAATCGTCCTTGAAGTTCTGGCATAAGGTCACTGGGTTTACTCACATGAAATGCGCCTGCAGCGATGAATAAAATATGGTCTGTATTGACCATACCTAACTTCGTATTCACAGCTGAACCTTCCACAATAGGAAGCAGATCTCTTTGCACACCCTCTTTACTAGGGTCTTGCCTACTTTGCGAGTTAGAAGCTACAGCTACTTTATCTATCTCATCGAGAAATACAATACCGCCCTTCTCTACCTTTTCAAGTGCAAGAGATTTAAGATCTTCTTCATCAAGAAGTTTTTCACTTGCCTCAGATTCCAATATCTTCTTGGCATCTTTGACTGTAACCTCCTTCTCAGGACCTTTCTTACCCATACCACCTAAGACTTTTACAATAGACTCTTGTACCTGTATCATCTGTGGAGGAAGTCCCTCTTCTGGCATGGTAGGATTGTTTGGTACTTCTACTTTTATTTTTAGATGATCCAGTTCACCTTTGGCATACTTCTCCTGCATACGTGCAAAAGAGGCATCATACTCTGCTTTCTTCTGTTCACTGGCTCCAGCAGGAAGAGGAGGAAGAAGTTTTTCTATGATCTTGTTTTCAATATAGTTTTCTATCTTCTCTTTATTTTTCTCATTTTCACTCTCACGCACCAGGCTCATAGAAGTTGCAGCCAGATCACGAATCATCGACTCAACATCCCGTCCGACAAAACCTACTTCAGTATATTTACTGGCTTCTACTTTGATGAATGGAAGGTTCATCATTTTTGCCAAACGTCTGGCTATCTCTGTTTTACCAACGCCTGTACTACCTATCATCAATATATTTTTAGGTGTGACATCCTGCTGCATCTCTGGACTGAGTTGCATACGTCTATAACGGTTTCTAAGTGCTACAGCAATCGTCTTTTTTGCTTCATTCTGACCTATAACATATTTATCAAGATAATGAACTATTTCTTTATTTGTT
>ENA-OVOD01000009-OVOD01000009.1-sediment-metagenome-genome-assembly--contig:-NODE-9-length-22626-cov-3.596479_pt1 | contig 22626 bp, 22 predicted proteins | sample MGYA00250097_ERZ650218 | MGnify/ENA primary metagenome ERZ650218 (study PRJEB26732, sample SAMN07278952) | sediment metagenome | biome: marsh; feature: saltmarsh; material: sediment | place: USA... | reverse complement strand
CTGTTTAGCTTTTTCTTCTAGTTTACTTATAAGTTCCTCGGAGCGATTAAGAAAAACAGGGAAGACAGATTCTGGGAGAATGATAAGACTTTTTTTCTCTTCGATGGCCTGGTCTATCTGTTTGAATAGATTCTCAAACTGTTTGGGATGAAGTGTTTCATTCCATTTGTCCTGAACAGAAGTATGGGTAGTCACAAGTGTAATGTTGTCATCTGGTTTTATTGGTGTAGGAAGATGGATCTGATAAGCAAACAGGATAAATAATAAATAGAGGAACTGTTGTTTCCAAATACTCAAAACAATGGCTGATAAAATGATGGCATACTGCCATTTTTCTATGCCTAGATAACTCTCGACGAACATAAGTTCAGGTTTGAACCAGTCAAAAGAGAAAGGATGGATATAGCTTAAGACAAAAAGACCTAATGCTTTGATGAGTAAAGGAAGTAAAGTGTCGGAAACCTGCAGCGATGAAGTGATCTTTTGGCTGATCCCTGCAAGAAGCCAAAAGAGTACTCCGTAGCTTAACATGATGATGGCTATCTCAATAGGTACAGCCCATATCATGCCATAATGTTGAAGGCTTAAGGCTATCCACCAAAACCAAAACAGTCCTATAAAAGCACCAGAAATAAACCAAACCTTTTTCTCTTCTCGCAGCAGTAAATAGAGTGTGGCAAGACCTAAAATGGTGTTCAGGAGAGGATGGGAAAACCCCCAATGATTGAGGTAAATAAAGCCCGAGCTTAAAAGTGCTATGAAAAAGCCTTTTGTTAGTTCAAAGGTGCTAGAATATTGGCTAATTTTATACAAAAGGATTCCTATGGGAGCAGAACAAGGCAGTATGATCGGTTCATTTTTACCCCTCATCATTTTATTTGCGATTTTTTATTTTTTAATTATCAGACCACAGCAAAAACATCAAAAAGCGCACAAAGCAATGCTGGAGAGTCTTGCTAAAGGCGACAACATCATTACGACTGGTGGTCTTATAGCTGTAATCGTTAAAACTGAAGAAGATTTTATCAAAATCAAATTAAATGATGACACGATTGTCAAACTTGATAGAGCCTATGTAGCTAAAAAGGTTGAGTCTGGTGAAGACGCTTAATTTTAGGGTAATCCTTTTTGCTTTTGCACTGATCTTCGGTGTCGTTTTTTCTATTCCCTCTTTGACACAAAGTGAAAGTGGAAAGAAGATCACTTTAGGGCTTGACCTTCAAGGTGGTTTACATATGCTTCTTGGTATTAAAAGTGAAATTGCCATTGAATCACGTATTAAGTCTATGGCGGCATCAGTCAAGTACATTTTTGATGATGAAGAGATCATTTTTGATGAACTGCGTATGGTCGATGGTGAACAAATTACCTTTGAACTTCTTGATAAAGATGATGTAACGAAAGCCAAAGCACTTCTCAAAAAAGAGCTTGAAGGTACAGTAGTGATTGACAATGGATTGAAATTTTCATTGGCTATGACTGAAGATGAAGTAGAGCGTACAAAACAAAATGCCATTCAGCAAGCAGTAGATACGATCAGAAACAGACTCAACGAGTTTGGACTTGCAGAACCTACTGTTGCAAAACAGGGAGAAGATAAGATCCTTGTAGAAGTGCCAGGTATCAAAACACAAGAAGATGAACAGCGTATCCGTGAACTTATCGCCCGTGCAGCACATTTACAACTTATGGCTGTAGATGAAGACAGAAACATAAGAGTAAACACGATGAGTCTGGCTGAAGCAAAAAGTTATGGTGATGTGATACTTCCTGATGTCAATACAGGTGAAAAATATCTGCTTCGTGCCATTCCGGTACTTGACGGTTCTATGCTGACAGATGCAAAAGTAGGTTTTGATGAGAACAATCAGCCTGTGATCAACTTTACACTCAACGGTCAAGGTGCCAAGATCTTTGGTGACTTTACAGGTGTGAGTGTAGGAAAACGTATGGCAGTTGTTTTGGACAATAAGGTTTACTCTGCGCCAAACATTAACGAGCGTATCGGTGGTGGACGTGTACAGATATCTGGAAGCTTTACAATCGCAGAAGCTCATGACCTTGCTATCGCACTTCGATCGGGAGCACTACTTGCACCTGTGTATGTGATGGAAAAACGTTCAGTGGGACCAAGCCTGGGTGCAGATAGCATTAAAGCCAGTTCTATGGCTTTGGCATTAGGATTTATTTTGGTTGTACTCTTTATGGTTATTTACTATGGCATGGCGGGTATTATTGCAAATGTTGCACTGATAGGAAACCTCTTTTTGATACTTGCGATTATGTCACTCTTTGGTGCAACACTTACACTGCCTGGTATGGCAGGTATTGTTCTTACTGTCGGTATGGCAGTGGATGCGAATGTCATTATCTCTGAGCGTATTCGGGAGCTACTCTATGAAGGTAAATCTGTGGCCAAATCGATAGAAAACGGGTACAGTAATGCCTTTACTGCGATCTGGGATGCCAATGTGACCACACTGATCGCAGCAACAGTACTGTATGCCTATGGTACAGGTGCGATCAAAGGGTTTGCTCTTACGATGAGTATCGGTATTATGGCATCTATGTTGACTGCTATTGTGGGAACACACGGTATTTACCAATGGATCTTGCCTAAGATAGATAAGAACAAACTGGCTTTCTGGTTTGGTATCAAGACGGAGGGAGCAAAATAATGGAAATTTTTAAATATAAAAAACCTCTCTCCTTGATGGGCAAGAGTAAACGTTTTGGGTTACTTTCGATCACGGTATTGATACTTGCATTGGGATTGATCATCGGTAAAGGATTTAACTACGGTATCGACTTTGCAGGTGGTACACTCATACAGGTACAATACGAAGGTAAAGCACCTATAGAGAAAGTAAGAGAAGCGATAGATTCTGATACCTCTTATGAAGGAGCAACCGTGACTTTCTTTGGCGGTGAGGATGAAGTGGTTATTCGTACGAAGACAAGTTCAAAAGCCTTGGGTGTAGATGTCGGTGATCAAATCCGAACACTGCTTCAAGATACAGGTAACTTTGAAGTAAGACGTGTAGATATGGTGGGCGCGAAAGTAGGATCGGAGTTACGTGAAAAAGGACTTATGGCTATGGTCCTTGCTATCATCGGTATCCTTATTTACGTTTCCTTTAGATTTGAATGGCGTTTTGCTGTCGCTTCGGTGATGGCACTCATGCATGATGTGACCATCGCGATGGGGATGATCGTCTTGTTTAATGTTGAGGTAAACCTAGATATACTGGCAGCACTATTGACCATTCTAGGGTATTCACTGAACGATACGATCATTGTATTTGACCGTATTCGTGAGGGTATCAGAACGATCAAAGACCCAGACCTTGGGGCGATTATTGATGAGTCTGTTACACGTACACTTTCTCGTACTACGTTGACATCACTGACAACATTCTTTGTTGTTCTTACACTTTATCTGTTTGGTGGAGAGATCATTAACGGGTTTAGTTTCACACTACTTGTAGGTGTGATAGTGGGTACATACTCTTCTATCTTTGTTGCATCACCTATCTTGATGTGGCTTGGTTTCTCAGTAGGTGGCTTCAGAGAAAAAGAAGCAGAAAAACTCAAAAGAGAAAAAGAGAAAGAAAAAATGCGTGCCATGTATGAAAATGGTACACTATAGTTAAAATTAAGGAGTTTGGATGAATTGGGGTAAAGTTTTTTATATGTTTTTTACATTGATGTCACTTACGACATCAGCAGCATTTTTGTATGACCATTCTATTGTAGCACTGTTTATAGCAGGGTCTGTGAATGTGATCTCTACACTGTTAAAGATAGGGGTAAGAAACCTTCTTTCAGCTGAACTTTTAGCAGGCTCACTGGTTGCAGATCTACATCTTCTACCTGCATTTTTTGCTTTGCAGTTTTATGGGAATGATCCGTTGGCAACAGGATTAGTGATCGGTGCTGTGATTGCGAACCTTTATACTATTTTCATCTCTATGATCGAGAGTGCAAAAGAAAAGGCAGATTTTTAAGCGTAGTTGGGTATCTTACATGTATACTAATTCGAAGGAATGAGACGTGATAAGGATGCCTACACTTCATGGAACAGACTCCGAACAGAAACGAAAAGAGATTAAACATTATTTTCAATTTTGCTATAAGCGATATGAATCCCTCTTTCATATCGTTGTAGACCAAAATGCTTATTTCCAAAAAGCAGATCCTCTTCGCCATCCTATTATTTTTTACTATGGACATACTGCTACCTTTTTCATTAATAAATTAAAACTTGCCAAGATCATTGATGAACGTGTGGATCCTAGACTTGAGTCACTTTTTGCTGTGGGTGTAGATGAAATGAGCTGGGATGATCTGAATGAAACACATTATGACTGGCCTACTTTAGCCCAAACCAAAGCCTATCGTGATGAAGTATATACTAAAGTTTCTTCGCTGATAGATGTACTTCCTTTAGAACTGCCTATTACGGAAGATTCACCCTGGTGGGTTATTTTGATGGGCATTGAGCATGAAAATATCCATCTTGAAACTTCTTCTGTATTGATACGTCAACTTTCCTTTGAATCTGTACAGGAAAGCAGAGAGTGGAAAGAGTGTCAACAATATGGAGATGCACCTAAGAATAGACTGATTGAAATAAGTGCAGGTACTGTGACTCTGGGAAAAAATAAAGATGCAAAACTTTTTGGCTGGGACAATGAATATGGAGATCATCAGGCATATATACCAGCATTTAAAGCAGCCAAATATCTCACCTCCAATGCTGAATATTTAGATTTTGTAAAAGATGCAGGATACAGCAATGATATATTTTGGTGTGAAGAGGGGAAAGCATGGAAAGCCTATACCCATGCAGAACATCCAATGTTTTGGCGCAAAGGTGAAGATGGGTACAAACTTCGTACTTTGAGTAGAGAGATAGATCTTCCTTTGAACTGGCCAGTAGAAGTGAATCACTTGGAAGCTTCTGCATTTTGTAAGTGGAAGAGTCAAAAAGAGGGTGTCACTATTACTTTGCCGACTGAGGATGAATACATCCGATTGCGTGATGAAAGCAAAGTGCTTGCTTACCTAGAATGGACCACCAAAGGTGAAACGATCGCTAATATCAATCTTGAAGGTTTTGCCTCGTCCGTTCCTGTAGATACCTATAAACATGGTGACTTTTACGATGTGATAGGAAATGTTTGGCAGTGGTCACGAACACCGATATATCCTTTTGAGGGCTTTAAAGTGCATCCTATTTATGATGATTTTACAGTACCGACCTATGATGGTAAACATAATCTGATCAATGGAGGATCATGGATAAGTTGCGGAAATCTTGCTACACAAAAGAGCCGTTATGGATTTAGAAGACATTTTTATCAACATGCCGGATTTAGATATATTCAGAGTGAGTATGAAGAGACGATCATGACCAATATCTATAATACAGACAGTCTTATCTCTCAGTATTGTCATTTTGGTTGGGGTGAAAATGCTTTGGGTGTGGAAAATTATCCGGCAGAGTGTGCCCGTATTGCTCTCGAGACTATGAAAGATAAACCTAAGAGAAAAGCATTAGACATTGGTTGTGCCATAGGGCGAAGTACCTTTGAACTGGCCCGTGGTTTTGATGAAGTCATAGGTGTGGATTTTTCTGCGCGATTTATACAAGAGGCACAGAGGTTCAAAGAAAATGGTGTACTACGTTATACTATGCAGACTGAGGGTGAACTAGAAAATTTTCATGAGGTTAAACTTTCAGATTTTGACTTGGAAGAAGAACGCAACAAAATTTCATTTTGGCAAGCAGATGCCTGTAATCTAAAGCCTATATATAAAGGATTTGACCTTATTTTCGGTGGAAATCTTATAGACAGACTCTATGACCCTAAAAAGTTTTTAGATGCTATGGCATCGCGAATCAATGATGGGGGGATGCTTATTTTAACGTCTCCGTATACTTGGCAAGAAGAGTCTACTCCTAAAGAAAAATGGATAGGTGGGTACAAAAGAGATGGTGAAAATATTACCACACTCGATGGGCTTAAAGAGATACTGGGCAAAGACTTTACACTTATCGATACTAAAGATATCCCATTTGTCATACAAGAGACTGCACGTAAACATCAGTATACGATAGCACAGATGACCCTATGGGAAAAGAGAGGTAAAAATGTTTGAAGCGATCAACCGCCAAGGCACACACAGTGTAAAATGGGATGAAGCCCAGAAAAAGTTTGGCACAGATGACCTGCTTCCTTTGTGGGTAGCTGATATGGACTTGGCTTCTCCTACCTGCGTGCAAGAGTCAATGCGAAAAAGGGCTTCCCATCCTCTGTACGGCTATACGATGTACCCTGATACATATTATGAGTCGATACAACATTGGATGCAAGAGCGTTTCTCTTGGCAGATAGAAAAAGAGTGGATCATTCCTTGTTATGGGGTCGTACCTTCTTTGAACTTTATTATCTCTGCATTTAGTCAGGAGGGAGATGGAATACTCATACAAACACCGATATACCCACCTTTTGTAAGTTCTGTAAAACATCAAAAGAGAAGCGTACTTGACAATACTTTGGTGTATGAGAACGGCAGTTATCATATAGATTTTGAAGACTTTGAATCTAAAGCCAAAGAAGCCAAACTTTTTTTACTCTGCTCACCGCATAACCCAACAGGACGCGTATGGTCGGAAGAAGAATTGAACAAGATCATTGACATCTGTATAGAGAATGATGTTTTGATCATTTCTGATGAGATCCATGCGGATATTGTTTACAAAAAAACACATCATTGTATTGGTAGTTTTGAGAAGATCATGCATCATTGTATCATCTTAAATGCGCCTTCCAAAACATTTAATGTTGCAGGGCTGAATACTTCTTATGCGATCATCTCTAACACACGATTACGTCAAGCCTATAGAGTGGAACAAGACAGGTCAGGCATTAGCAACGGAAACCCTTTTGGTATAGAAGCTTTGATGAGTGCCTACAAAGAAGGTGCGCCATGGTTAGAGCAGTTAAAAGAGCACTTACTCTCAAATATTAGCTATGTGAACAGATTTCTAAAAGAGCATCAACTCCCTATAAAAGCAGTCCCTACAGAAGCGACTTTTCTCATGTGGCTTGACTGTAAAGGGATGGATTTGTCTCATGCCCAACTGGTTGATTTGTTTGTACATAAAGCAAAACTTGGGCTGAATGACGGTAAAAGTTTTGGCAAGGCAGGAGAAGGTTTTATGAGGTTAAATGTGGGTACATCCAAAGAAGTGCTTAAAGAAGCGATGTACCGACTGCTTGATGCATATAAGGCAGCGTATTGAGAAGTCTATTTGTCTACTTGATACTGTCCCTATGGCTGTATGCATTACCCCAGGTCATCAATGAAGAGATACGCAGATCAGGCATCTCAAAAAAAGATATCAGTATCTATATTAAAGAAGCCGGTAACAATGGAAAGGTGGTGGCTTCACTCAATGCTTATAAGAGCAGAACCCCCGCATCTGTGATCAAAGTGTTAACAACCTATGCTTCGGTATTGAAACTTGGGTTTGATTATCGTTGGCCTACGAAATTCTATACTACAGGAACATTGCAAAATGGTGTACTTCCTGGGGATCTTCTGATTAAAGGCTTTGGCGATCCGACCTTGAATGCTGGAGACCTTGAAAAGATCGTCTCTAATATACGTGCAGAAGGCATACGTGAGATCAGGGGTGACATTGTTATAGATAGAAGCTATTTTGAAGTAGGTGATAAAGACAGTTCAGGTTTTGATGAAAATCTTTATAGTGCCTATAATGCCATGCCAGATGCAATGATGTTCAATGAACGGGTGGTAACTGTCTCCGTGATACCCAAAGAAAACAGAGTTCAGAAAAAACATGTGGATGAAAGTTACAAGGTTGTCGATCAGCTAGAACATGTCAATAAACCCTGTAAAGGTAAATACTCCTGGCCAAGGGTAAAAATTGACAAGAGCGAAGTGATCCCTACAGTGTTTCTTCAAGGGAAGATTTCCAAACGATGTGGAAAACGGAATATCTGTCAAGTCATTACCAAACCTTACAAGTCATTCTATTATGCATTGAAAGATCGACTGATACAAGAGGGGATATCTGTAAATGGGGGCTTGAAAGTACGTAAGATACCTAAAGAAGCAAGAGAACTTTTTACCCATTACTCAGATCCTTTGGAAGAGATCATTTCCGAAACTGCCAAAGAGAGTAATAACCTTTATGCACGACATCTTTTGCTTCATTTGGGGGCAAAACTCTATGGTGCTCCTGCCACCATGAAAAAAGGAAGAGATGCGGTCAAATATATTTTGGATTCAAGAGGAGCCTTAGGTGAGGGTACGTTAAAAATAGACAATGGAAGTGGGCTTTCCCGTACATCAAGAATGAATGCAAAACTATTGGCTCAAATGTATGATGATGCCTATGACCGTTATGGATCCAGATGGATGGAGACACTCTCGATAGCAGGTGTAGATGGCACTATCAAACGCCGTTTTAGAAATACAGTGGTAAAAAAACGTGCATGGATGAAGACAGGGACACTTAAACGTGTGAAAAATATAGGTGGGTATGTTAAAAACAGAGCAGGAAAGTTCTATACTGTTGTCATTATGATCAACAGTTCAAAGGCAAAATACCGTGGAGCCAAATTGCAAGATGAGATCATGAAATGGTTGGCAAAAAGCAGAGTAAAACCTGGCAGATCATCTAAAGAACCATCCTCTTCTAAAACGCTGCAACAGAAAAAACCTGCATCAGAAAAGTTATTTAGGAATGTCAAAACAAAAGTAGTATCTACTGTGAAACATGAAACACAAGAGAACACTGTGAAGTATTATATTCAAGTGGGATCATTTTCTGCAATGCCAAACAAAGCATATTTATCAGAGATAGAAGCATTAGGGTTACATTACAGGGTACGCCATACAGATAACTATAAAGTACTTATAGGTGTCTATAGCGATGAAAAAAGTGCCAGAGAGATATTGAAAAAAGTACGTGAGCATGTCAACAAGGGAGCGTTTATCGTAAAGTTGTAGTTTACCCCAAATACGTTATAATCCTTTAAAAATTTAGGGCAACAATGAACTTCGAAACTTACCCTTTTGAGAAACTCAATCAACTACTTGAGAATGTAACACCCAACAGTGATTATACTGCACTGAGCCTGACGATCGGGGAACCTCAGTTTGAGACACCGGCATTTATACTGGATGCATTCAAAGATGCTGCTGCATTGCTGAACAAGTATCCGAAAACAGCTGGTGAAACAGAGCTGAGAGAGGGAATGCTGACCTATAACAAAGAGCGTTTTGGTCTTACACTGACCCATGAGCAGATCATTCCAACCTTTGGAACAAGAGAAGTACTGTTTAATTTTCCACAGTTTTTACTGCATGATGTGGAAGATCCAGTGATGGTTTTTCCTAATCCTTTCTATCAGATCTATGAAGGTGCAGCCAAAGCATGTAGGGCTGAAGTTATCTACCTCAATCTGAATGAAAGCAATCATTTTCAACCGGTAGTGGATGAAGCAGCCTTGGCAAAAGCAGATTTTGTGATACTCAATTCACCTAACAACCCTACATCATCTGTGATGCCTATGGAAGAGCTAAAACGTTGGGTAGAGCTGGCACTGAAACATGACTTTGTGCTTTTAAATGATGAGTGTTATGCGGATCTTTATCTGAACGAACCTTTGCCGTCACTACTCAATGCAAGTATGGAAGTTGGGAATGAAAGTTTTAAAAATGTGTTGGTCATCAACTCTATCTCTAAACGTTCATCTGCGCCAGGACTTCGTTCTGGCTTCATCGCAGGTGATGCAGAGATACTCAAAGAGTATATGGTGTACAGAACCTATGTGGGCTGTGCTTCCCCTCTACCGCTTCAACATGCCGCTGCAGTCGCATGGACGGACCAAGAACATGTAGAGGGTTTTAGAAGAAAATATAAAAAGAACTTTGAAGTAGCCAAAGAGGTTTTAGGGCTAGAGGCACCTGAAGCGACATTTTACATTTGGCTGAAAGTAGAAGATGAGATCGCCTTTACCATAAAACTCTATAAAGAGTATAATCTTAAAGTCATCCCTGGTTCCTTTTTAGGACGTGAAGGGGAAGGTCAAGGGTATGTAAGACTTGCCCTTGTATATGAATCAGATAAAACAAGAGAAGCATTAGAACGAATACAATTAGCATTGGAGCAATAATGGAAACCCCAGAAATACACGTAGAAGAGTTAAAAAAAGACCCAGAGTTTTTAGCAAACATTCAAAGACTCGAAATTGAATGTAAAGAAGAAGAGAGTATTGCAAAAGGCTATCAGCTCTTAGATGCACAGCTTATCATCGAAGCACCTGAAGATGAGATCAACGAGATCTTTACATTCATCGTCAACACAGCATTTGACAGACTGGCAGAAAAACTTACTACTTCTCAGTCTTTTGATATGAGTGATGCAGAAGACTTGGCTACAGCAAGAGCTATCTATGAGCATGGTATTCAGCGTTACAGTGAAAATGATAAAAAAGGTGCAAAAGAGATCTTTCTTATATTGAACTATACCCTAGACCATGCAGACCTTAAAGATGCTATGATGGTGCATGCAGCTGCAGTGATGGCGGGGAACACTTTTGAAGACTTTATCGAAAATCTTGTAGATGTTGAAGGGGTTAATGAACATGATCCTCTGGCATTTTTCATACAGACATTTACACAGCCCACAGATATTTTGCTTACAATGTTCGCTAAACAGGTCAAGCAGGCTAAAGAAGAACTCAGAGTATTGGACGAGTCAAAGGAAAAATAGGTGGAAAAAATACATTTCATAGGCATCGGGGGTATCGGACTTTCTGCATTGGCCAAGTTTCTCTTCAATGACGGACATAAGATCTCTGGGTCAGATATCAAACAGACTGAGATCACCAATGATCTGGCAACGAATTTTGATGCCAAGATCACGATACCACACCATGAAGATGCAGTGGAAGGTGTCGATAGGGTGATCTACTCTGCTGCAGTCCGCCCTAACAACCCTGAGTACCAAAAGGCAAAGGAACTAGGGATAGAGTTACTTTCAAGAAAAGAGGCTTTAAAAAGTATTTTAGGTGAGAAAGAAGTCTATGCAGTCGGTGGAGCACACGGTAAGAGTACTACTTCAGCAATGCTAGCCTCTATCATACCTAAGTCCAATGCTCTCATTGGTGCCATTAGTAAAGAGTTTGGTTCAAACGTACGTAACTATCCGAACAATAAAGTGGTATTTGAAGCCGATGAGAGTGATGAGAGTTTTTTAAACTCCAATCCCTATCTTGCCATCGTAACCAATGTTGAACCGGAACATATGGAGTACTACGGCTATGATGAAGAGCGTTTTTATACAGCCTACAGAAACTTTCTGTCACTGGCTAAAATACGTGTCATCAACGCAGAAGATGAATTTCTCTCTTCTTTAGAGATGAACAGTATTAAACTTTATCCTTCCAAAGACATCAAAAACATAGAGTTTGTATTAGTAGAGGGTGAACCTCATACAAAATTCGAACTTTTGGACTTGGGTGCCTTTGAAGTATTCGGTTTTGGAAATCACATTGCTTTAGATGCTGCATTAGCGATCTTGGGTGCTTTAGAGTTAGGTGAAGAGGTAGAAGATATAAGGGAAAACCTTTTGCACTACAAAGGCATTAAAAAACGTTTTGACATTGTACAAAACCAAGAAGAGTGTGTAGTGATTGATGACTATGGACACCATCCGACAGAGATAAAAGTTACGATGGAGTCACTTCAAACTTACAAAGGTCTGCGTCAATTCTCTAAACTCAATGTTATTTGGCAACCGCATAAGTATAGCCGTACGATGGATAACCTGCAAGGATTTGTAGAGTGTTTTGAAGGTGTAGATGAACTTGTGATCCTTCCTATCTGGGCTGCCGGTGAGCTGGAAGTAGACATAGATCTTAAAGGTGCATTCAGTCGCTACAAACTTTTGATGGCAGACTCTGTCACTAAAGAAGATGGCATTGTTAAAGTCTTTAAAGACGGGCATATCATACAAGAATACAGTGATGGGCTTGTGACAGCCTTTGGTGCGGGAGATATTACGTATCAGATACGCGGAGAGGCATAAGGTGATACATTCGCAGGAGAGTAGCGAAAAAACGATTATCCAGAAATTGGACCTGGACGGGTACATACAGCAGTTCCAAAAGTTTTTAGCCAGAGAAAAACCTGTGGCAATGATGGGTGATATCAATCAGCATTATCGTTATATACAAGCACTTTCCAAAGTACAATTTCCCATACCTCATGCAGTACCGAACTTAGACAGAGAGTTGAACCTCATTAAAAAACAAGGGGTACTTTCACTGGATGAGATCTATGCATTTGTCACCATGGTTTCGTACTTCAATACTCTAAAGACCGTGAGTTTTACAGAACCACTCATCTCTTGGATACAAGGTATAGAGATACCCGAAGAGATCATAGAGGTTCTAGGGTATTTTACTGCTGAAGGAGATATTAATCCTGAACGTGATCCGGAACTTTTTAAACTTGAACGTGCCATCAAACAAAACAAAATAGACATCAAAGAGACGCTCTATAAGCTGGCACACTCCAGCAAGCTTAGAGATTATCTCGTCGATACACAGGTACATTTCAACGGTGGGGAAGAGACTTTACTGGTACGCGGAGGGTTTAACAATGCTATCAAGGCTACAGTGGCTGCACGTAGTCCAGGAGGCTTTTTTTATATCATCCCTCAAAGTATTTCTCACTTAAAAGAGAAAGAATCTGCACTGCTCAGTAAAAAAGAAGAGTTGATCTATACCTATTGCAAAAATATTTCAGCGATCTTTTTTAAGTGGGAACGTTTCTTGGCGTTCATCAACAAAGAGTATGACAGGTTTGACCATTATCAGGCACGTGTCAGTTTTGCAAGAGCCAAAGAGTATGAGTTCATTTTACCATCTAAGCACAAACGTATTAAATTACAGGATTTTGCTCATCCTGCCATAGAGAACCCCGTACCCATTACCATGGATTTCTCTAAACAGATCATGCTCGTCACAGGTGTGAATGCCGGCGGTAAAACGATGTTACTCAAGTCTATGCTCTCAGCCGTCTACATGAGTAAGTATTTGCTTCCTTTTCAATGTAATGCAGCACAAACAGAAGTCGGGCACTACAAAAGTATAGAAGCGGTCATTGATGATCCCCAATCGGTGAAAAATGACATCTCTACTTTTGCAGGACGTATGCAAGAGTTTGCAAAACTCTTTAACAAAGAAGATGCCATCGTAGGGGTCGATGAGATAGAGTTGGGTACCGACAGTGATGAGGCAGCCAGTCTGTTTCGCGTGATGTTAGATGAGTTACGAAAAAAAGGTATTACCTTTATTGTGACGACACACCATAAACGTTTGGCTTCACTGATGGCAAGTGATGATGAGGTGGAACTCATCGCAGCACTGTATGATGAAGAGCGAAGAGTACCTACGTATACCTTCTTACAGGGAAGTATCGGAAAGAGTTATGCTTTTGAGACAGCGCAACGTTATGGGGTACCTGTGGTCATAGTGAACAAGGCCAAAGAAGTTTATGGTGAAGACAAAGAAAACCTTAATGAACTCATAGAAAAGTCTACTTCACTGGAGCGTGAAATGCGCATGAAGATCGCCAAAATAGATGAGGAGTTAAAATCTGTCGAGAAACAAAAACAGAGACTTGAAGATGAAGAAATAAAGCTTCAGGAGAGTCACAGAAAAGCGATCGCAACCCTTGAAAACCGTTATAATGCAGCGACAAAAAAAGCAAGAGAAGCCCTAAAAGCACAAGAGTCAGCAGAGGGACGGCGACTGCTTAATGTGGCACATCAACGTAAAGAGTTCAAGCAAAAAGAAGTGAAATTAAAAGAGGAAGTACCACTCAAAGAAGGTGATAAAGTGAAGTACCGCTCTCATAAAGGAGAGATACTCGCTATACGTGGCAAGGATGCGACGATCATCGTAGATGGATTGAAGATGAGAGTGCCTTTGGGACAACTCAAAAGAAGAGGGGATACCCCTCAGATAAAAGTTAAACCTAAAGCAAAAGAAGTCAAGGTCAATGTTGAAAAGTCAGGGGCAGCTGTTTCTGTAAAGCTACTCGGTATGTATGCAGATGAAGCCATAGATACCGTCGATAAATTTCTCTCAGATGCTTTGGTAAACGGATTGAGTGAAGTACAGATCATTCATGGTACAGGTGGGGGTGTATTAGCCAAATTGGTGACAGAGTATCTTAAAAAACATCCTAAAATACAGAAGTTTTATAGAATGCCCGGAAACTTAGGTATTACAGTCGTCGAACTATAAAACTATAACCCCTCTTTTAACTCCAAAAGGTATAATATAAGCATAAAAATGTTGCAGGAGAGCTACGTGAGCATTCAAGATGATGTGAATTATGTAAAAAAAGAGTTAAGTGGTGATGAAAAGGTACTGGAGAGTGCTTTTAAACTAGAGTCACTGTATAAAAAATACAAGTTTCAATTGTGGGGTGTTATTGTCGTACTTATTCTGTTCTTCGGTGGACAATCTGTAATGGGTACTCTGCATGAAGCAAAGCTTGTAAAAGCAAATGAAGCTTTCTTAACACTACAGAGTAACAGCGATGATACCAATGCTCTTAAAGTACTTCAAAAGAACAATCCAGCACTTTTAGAGCTTTACACTTATGCACAAGCAGTAAAAAAGGAAGATATCAAAGCATTAGAGTCTTTGACTTCAAGTACGAATAGTGTGATCGCTGATGCGAGTGGTTATACGGCAGGTGTACTCAATAAAAAACCTGTGGATTCAAAGCTCTATAAAGAGATGGTACTGTTTGAAGAAGCCTATTTGGCTATCCTTGCAGGTGATGTAAAAATGGCTCAGAATAAATTGGAACTGATAGACGAACGTTCATCTCTTTCAGTGATCAAAGAGTTCCTTAAGCACTCTACCATAAAGGCAAACTAATGAAAGCTTTGTCACTACTTACATTTACCGTAGCAGCCTTACTCTTTTCAGGATGCAGCAGTAAAAAATACTTTGAACCAGAACAGACATTTTCAGCATCTAATGCTTCAACTTCGTATGGTGGAAGTATCAGTGATCTTAGTCGTGAGGGAGGAACACTTAAAAGTGGTCAATACATTAGTAAAGCGGGTGTAAGCAGTATTAACCTTGGTAAAGGTTATAGATTTTTAAATGAAAACGATCAGTATATACTGGCTACAAATACTGAGGGTATTTTAAAAATCATTGATAAAAAAACAAAAGAGACAGTACGTGCCGTCTCTTTAAAAGTACCTGTCGTTTCTGCAACTATGGAAAATGATATCATCGCATATATTCTAAACAACAATACCTTTGGTATTTATCAAATGACAGACAATAGAAAAGTAGTTGAAAGTCGATCTGAGGCAACATTTGCCATTGATACAAGAGCAGCAAGTCCGATCTTTATCGATGGTTTAGTTGTTATGCCTATGCTTGACGGAAAACTCATTATTGTCAACATCAATGACAGTGAAAATGCAAAAGTAGTCTATCTCAGTACGGAAAAAGTATTTAATAACATTATATACTTGTCTCGCAAGGGTAATACTATGATCGCTGCAACGCCAAAAAGACTCCTTACACTAGGTAGCAGTGGACAGAATGAGTATAAAGCAAATATCTCTGAAGTGGCATTTGATAAGGGTATTATTTATCTCTTTACAAAAGAAGGAGAGATACTTGCTTTAAATAGTGATCTTGAAAAAGTGGGAGAAGCAAAGTATAAATTTGCACACTATTCTGTAGGTACTGCCTTTAATGGCAGAGTATATGGTTTAGATCAGGGAGGTTCGCTTATCGTTATGAACAGTGCTTTGACAAAACAGAAGATCTATGATGTTGGAGAAGTGGATGAGCCAGCATTCATTACAGGAACAAAGCTCTATAAAGATGGTGATATTATTGAATTATCTAAACTAGGTTATGAGTGATCTACTGAGTGCTTTTGAAGAGTATCTAAGTGTCACAAAGGCACTGGATACCCTTACTATTTCCTCATATTTGGGTGACCTTGCCCAACTCGAAGAGTTAAGTCAAAAAGCATTGACAAAACTCGATACTACGGATATATTAAAATTTTTATCTACGTTTGAAAACAAAAGAACCTTAAACAGAAAACTCTCTTCTATCAATACATTTTTTCATTTTTGTCATAAGCAAGACTTTGCACACGAAAAAATCAAGATCCCTATGGCAAAAGTACCCAAAAACCTTCCAAAATATATGAAGAGCGAAGAGATACTGCAAGGTTTAAAGAATATTGACAGAAGCAAGGTCATGGGACTGCGTGATTATGCACTTATACTGTTCTTGTATGCGAGTGGTTGTCGTATTTCTGAAGCATTGAATGTACAACGTAGTGATATCGTAGAAGGATGGCTGAAGATACGTTTTGCCAAAGGAGAAAAAGAACGCATAGTACCTCTTGCACCTATAGCTGTTCAGGCATTGGAGATGTATTTGCAGGAACAAGATATGGCAAGCAGTTATATTTGGCTGAATTACAAAGGTGATGTCCTCAGTCGTATCTCTGCATATAAAATTGTGAAGAAGTATTTGGGCGTATCACCCCATGTCTTGCGACACTCATTTGCTTCTTCTTTGATTATTGGTGGTGCAGATCTTCGTGTAGTGCAAGAGTTATTGGGACACAGTTCACTAGAGACCACACAGATCTATACACATATACAAAAACAGAATTTGGCAGAGACAATGAACAGTTATCATCCGTTAAAAGGAGTATCATGAAAACACTGGTTGAATATTTAAACCATAAAAATCTTATTTTTAAATCCCTTCAGGAGATCCTGCCAAAAGAATTGGGTTCCCGTAAAAAGGTTTCACTCTATTTGGGTCTTGATCTGAAAGGGTATTATGCATTGGTCATGCAACTTGAAAAGAAGAGTAGGGTACTTCGGAAAGAAGCAGGGGACTTAATGGAATTACATGAAAAACTGGAAAAATATATTGGTAGCAGGATCACTAAAAAATACATACTGATCAAAGCCCCTTTATGCTCACATGCCAAAGCAATGTTGGAAGAGAATGGCTGGAAGGTATGGCATGAACCCGAATGAAATGAGAAGCGCTGCTGAGTTGAAAGATAGGTTGTTACTTGCAGATATAGGAAATACCCATTTCCATATCTATAATGGGTATGAAGTAGAGCATTTGTCCTATGAAGAGGCTATACGTCAATATCGTAATGAGGCACTCTGCTATATTTCAGTGAAACAACATTTGGACAGTACCATAGAAAATATAGCCTCATGGAAGAATATCTCCCAACAGATACACTTGGCTGGTGCCTATGAGACGATGGGTGTAGATAGAAGAGCTCTATGTTTGAGTCATGAAAATGGTTTATTTGTAGATGCAGGTTCCGCTATTACAGTCGATATGATGGAAGATGGCAAGTATAGGGGTGGATTTATTTTACCTGGCTTAAAGGCGATGTTAGATGCCTATAGATCTATCTCTCCTGTGTTGGACACAGAGCTAAATAAAACGATATCTTTAGCGCAATTACCAGTCACAACTAAAGATGGGATAAGCTATGGTATAATCGCGTCTATAAAAGCACTCATAGATAAGCATAGTGATGGTAAAAAGCTTTATTTTACCGGTGGAGACGGAAAATTTTTATCAAGTTTTTTCGAAGCCGCCACTTACGATGAAATGTTGGTATTTAACGGGATGCGGAAAGTGATTAAGGAATCAGAGATATGTTAACAGTAGCACTTCCAAAGGGAAGAATAGCAGAACAGACACTTGAAATATTTGCTGAAATTTTCGGTGGAGAATTTAAGTTTGAAGGTAGAGAACTCATCTTGGATATGGGGGAGTTTCGTTTTTTAAATGTACGTAATCAAGATGTACCGACTTACGTAGAACATGGTGCAGCAGATATCGGTGTTGTTGGACTTGACGTCATTACTGAAAAAGAGTTAGATATTATCCAGCTTCTGGATATGCAGTTAGGAAAATGTAAAGTGGCTATCGGTATCAAAAATGAAGATGAACTTGACTGGTCCCGTCCCAACATCAAAGTGGCTACAAAGATGGTCAATATCACGAAGAACTATTTTGCAAAAAAAGCTGTAGGTGTAGAAGTGGTGAAGCTTTACGGTTCTATAGAACTGGCACCTCTTGTCGGTCTGGCTGATGCCATTGTGGACATTGTCGAAACAGGTTCAACGATGAGAGAGAACGGATTGAAGGTAGCTGAAGATATTATGGATTCTTCTGCACATTTGATCTCAAATAAAAATAGTTTTTATGCAAAGAAGGAAGAGATTCTCTCTTTATATGAAAAGATCAAAGCTGTTGTAGAAAGCCGTGGCTAATTCTACTTCAGACTCTCTTGACCTCTACGCAAAAGTAGAGGATCTTCTTGGTGTAAAAGAGGCTGCCCCAAGTCTTTATGCCCATTATCTTCTTTTTTTAAACGCTATAGATTTTGACAACCTTTTAGATGTGGGGTGCGGCTCTGGAGACTTCTTACGTCAAATACAAGGTGCATTAGAGATACCAGAGGTTAAAGGGATAGACCTCAGTCCCCTTATGGTCTCAAAAACACTCGAACAGGGCTATGATGCAGTGTGTGTAGACCTATGTGACCTAGATGGCCGTTATGATGTATTAACAGCTGTTTTTGATATGATAAACTACCTGGATAAAGCACAATTATCGCGATTTTTAGGATGTGTAAAAGAGCACTTAAATGATGGTGGATATTTTCTTTGTGATATAAACACGCAGTATGGCTTTGAAAATGTAGCAGTAGGTTCTTATATCGTGGATGATGAAGAGAGATTTTTGGATGTGGACAGCGATTTTGAAGAGGGGGTGTATAGTTCTGAGTTTACGCTTTTTGAAAAAGAGGGGAGCTGTTTTAAAAAGTCTCAAGAGACCATTAGACAATACTATCATTCCCTAGATGAGATAGTGACGCTAAGTGGTTTGGAACTGGTCCAGAGTGATGATGTGACTCTTTATGATTTGGATGAATCGGATAAATTGTTTCTTGTATTAAAAAAAGGTTAAGGAAAATTTAGTGAGGTGTAAAGTCCATCATTAAGATGGACTTTTTGTAAGTATAAGCTAAAATCTATTTTACGTTTTCAAATGGATTTTCAACAACATTCTTTCTATCTACGATATATGGAATAAGTGCTGTCTGTCTAGCTCTTTTGATTGCTGCTGTCACAAGCTCTTGGTGTCTTTTACAGTTACCAGTGAGTCTTCTTGGCATAATTTTAAATCTCTCACTTAGTGAGAATTTAAGTTGCCCTAAATCTTTGTAGTCTATAAAGTCTACTTTCATTTCACAATATTTACAAAATCTTTTTTTGAATTTTCTTCTTTCTGCCATGGTGTTCTCCTAAAACGGTATTTCATCTTCATTGATGTCAATTTCTGGAATGTTTGACGTAGGTTGCGGTGCAGCTTTTGGAGCAGACGGTGCAGGTTGGTTATAGTTGTCATTTGATGGAGCATTATAATCTGATGATCCACTTTGACTATATCCGTTACCACCCATAGGTGCTGCTTCGTCTTTCCCTCCTAGCATTTGAAGGTTTTCCACTGTTACAGAGTGTCTACTTCTTTTGCTTCCATCTTGTGCTGTCCACTGATCTAGCTTCAATCTTCCATCTACTAAAACTTTGCTACCTTTACGTAAGTACTGATTTGCAATTTCAGCAGTTCTACCAAAAAAAGTAAGATCTATAAAAAGTACTTCTTCTTTTTGTTCACCAGTTGCAGATTTGAATTTACGTGAAGTTGCGATGGCAGTATTACCAATGGCACTTCCACTTTGTGTATATTTAATCTCAATATCTCTAGTGAGGTTTCCGGCTAAAATTATCTTGTTGTACATAAGGTGGCTCCTAATCTATAGTTGATTATGCTTCTGTCGCTTCTGCTTCAGGTGCTTTTGTCTCTGCTGCAGCGCTTTTGTTCGCTTCTGCCACAAGTTTATCAAATTGTGCGATCTCTTTTTGTTTAGTATATTTCACAGTTAAAAACTTAATGATATCTTCGTTGATCTTAAGATTTCTCTCGAGTTCTTCGATAGTGCTACCTGCTGCTTTATAGAAAAGAACAGTGTAGTAACCTCTGTTATGTTTTTCTACTTGGTATGCAAGTTTTCTCATACCCATATCATTCGTACCAACTAGCTCGGCACCTTCTTTAGCAAGAACATCTTTTACTTTCGCAATTTGTGCTGCAATCTCTTCTTCTGTAAGTGTAGGTTTAACTACAAACAGTGTTTCATAACAAGTCATATTGTTTCCTTTTGGTTTAATAGCCCATGTATACAGCTGTATCATTCACTAATGTGAGTATAGCTGTCCAAAAATGAGCAAGAATTTTGGAAGCGTTAGTTTACTATATTATCCCTTAGCTATACATTAGACAGTCAGTTGCCTTATAGATAACCTTGCAATTTGATCAACATACTGTAAACCAATACCTCTTTTTGGGTAGCGGACGCCTTTTTGATGAGTATTTCACTCTCCAGTAAATGTTCAAATATTTTAAGCAATGCAGCTGATTTTACACGTAAGGCTAACTGTGCTTTTTGTTCTTCTATCTGTTTGGGTAGTTTATAGCCTAGTATCGCGGCTGAATCTACATGACCATGTAGTTTGATATAGGCATGAAAGAGGAAGATCTGATTGACAAAATATTGTGTGGAGCGAAGCAGTGAAGCTTCATCTTCTCCCAGTTCAAGCAGTTTGGTAATGGTTGCCGTGATAGGCTTTTTGTTAAAAAGGTCTATGAGTAACTGTTCTGTTGCCAGAGGTGCGGTTGAGTAGACAAGTCTATCGATATCTTTACTTGTCACTTTCATACCCAGAATGGCAAGTTTATCCAGTTCATTGGCACAGAGTGCCAAGTTGTTATTGAGTATGAGCATAAGATGCTGTAGGGCATAGTGGTCAATGTCAAGCTGTATCTGCTGTGCTTTTTGTTGCAGCATAGCTATGCCGTCACGTATGTTCGGCTCGAAAAATCGTACCCATACCCCGCCTTTTTTCTCACTGAAGGCTGCTTGCATACTCTTTGCATCTTTGGGGGCACCTGCATACCCGTAAAGGAAGTAGTTATCCTCACTTTTATTGGCAAGTTCTATGAGAATATCGAGTTCTTTTTTGGGTATTTTTTTATCGTGTTTGATCACGACAAGGTTTGTCCCGCCAAACAGAGAAGTCTGGGAAAGAAAATTCTTAGCCTGTTCAAAATCCCACTCATCATGGTATAGGCTTAGCATACTCTCTTTTGCATCGGTTTTTTTGATATAGGTATCGATGTAATGGTCTACGAGATAGTCATTTTCCCCATAAAACAATACAGCTTTGGGAAAAGCTTGCTTCAGTTTCTGGTCAAATTCTCTTTGGTACATTAGACTAACTCCATTTCATCTTTACTCAACTTTTCAATAAATTCGACCATGATGATAGCCTGAGGGATATTGACTTCATTGACCTTGACTCTTACTCTATCAAAAAGCATCACATTGTCACCTCTAAGATGCACTGTGACCCCTTTGATCTCACCCAGGAGTACAGCTTTAGCACTCTCTTCTACTTCAACGATCTCTGCTTCGAAGATCTCACCTATGTGTGTGGCTGCCCAACGTGCAAATTTACGGTCTCTAAAGTCCCATTCTGCTTTAGTGGCTTCTCTTTCGAGTTCACTGACCCTTGCACAGAGCGACTCAATGTTTCTTAAAAGATAGCTTGCTTCTTCTGGTTCATCAAATAATTGTGTTTTGATAAGACGGTGCAGAATCAGGTCAGAGTATCTACGTATCGGCGAGGTAAAGTGACTGTAGTGACTAAAACCCAGTCCAAAGTGTCCTACATTGTGTGCTGCGTAACTTGCACGTTTCAGGGATTTAATGATCATTGAGTCCACTTCTGATGAAAGACCCATTTTGGCTGCTTCTTTTTGGATAGCACGGATAAGCGAAGGAGAATCTTCATACTCCTCAACATAAAGACCGATAGATGCCAGTTCACTTAGTAAGTCCTCTATCTTGAGAAGTTGTGGTGGTTCATGTATACGGAAGATGCTGTCTCCTTCACCTGTAAAACGTTTGGCAGCTGCCTGGTTGGCTAAAAGCATACACTCTTCGATGAGCGAGTGTGACGGTGTGCCTGTTTCTATCTGTGTATCCACAAGAAGATGGTTGGCATCTATGCTAAGTTTTGTCTCTTCAGATCTAAAATCAAAACCATGTTTAAGTCTCTCATTGTGTAATCTGACCGTAATTTTCTGTAAGGGAAGCAACCATGTTAAGATCTGAGCTACTGTATCAGTGACACCCTCTGTTCCATTTTCCAGTATCTCATCGATATTGTCATAATTAAAACGGTGCTTTGAGTGGATGATCGCTTCAAAGAATTCTTCTTTTAACGGTTTTAGTGTACCTTTGTCTAATTCTATCTTTGCTACAAAAGCCAATCTGTCAACTTTAGGTTTGAGTGAACAGATATGTTCACTGAGTTCACGAGGGAGGATAGGAAAG
>ENA-OVOD01000008-OVOD01000008.1-sediment-metagenome-genome-assembly--contig:-NODE-8-length-23067-cov-3.923358_pt1 | contig 23067 bp, 22 predicted proteins | sample MGYA00250097_ERZ650218 | MGnify/ENA primary metagenome ERZ650218 (study PRJEB26732, sample SAMN07278952) | sediment metagenome | biome: marsh; feature: saltmarsh; material: sediment | place: USA... | reverse complement strand
CGTTGCTTGAAGACGGTGACAAACTTATAAGCGAGGATATTATCGATTATGAAGAAATACTGAACATGTTCGGTGGTGTAAGTCGTTCTTTTTATCTGCAGGAAGAGGTGATGCAGCGTATCATACATCCTAAAAAAAGCAAAAAAGTAACAAAACTCAAGTTGGATGCACTGGTACAGGAACAGGAGCTTTTTGAGTACCTGAAACCTGTAACTACTTTGGACGATGTGGTCTTACATCCTAAAACAAGAGAGACACTCCAGAATGTTGTCAAACAGGTTGACAAAGAGGTATTTAAGAAACTCAGAGAGTGGGGGATCAAAGACAAACGTAAAGGCATTGATGCACGTATTATTTTTTACGGTGCTGCAGGAACAGGAAAAACAATGACAGCGATGAGCCTGGCTAAAACACTCAAGCGTCCTATACTTTCATTTGACTGTTCCAAGATCCTCTCTATGTATGTAGGAGAAAGTGAAAAGAATGTCCGTAAGATATTTGATGACTTTAAAGAGCTAAGTACAAAAGCAAAAGTAGACCCCATTTTACTGCTCAATGAAGCTGATCAGTTTTTGAGTGCAAGAAGCGAAGGAACAGGAAGTTCAGCAGATAAAATGCATAACCAAATGCAAAATATTTTCCTCGAACAGATAGAAAAATTTGAAGGTATACTCATCGCTACGACCAATTTGCTTGGTAACATAGATAAAGCGTTTTCAAGACGATTCAATTACAAGATCGAATTTAAAAAACCAGGGAAAAAACAGCGTCTTAGACTTTGGCAGTTCATGCTTCCTGAAAATGCAGATTATGAAGAAGGGTTTGATATGTCAGAGCTTGCCCAATACGAACTCACCGGTGGACAGATCAATCTTATCATCAAAAACACAGCCTATAAAGTAGCGGTACGAGAAGAGAGTGTATTTGGAAATCAAGACTTCCTTGAGGAGATCGAGAAAGAGCTTGGTTCGAGTTTTGAAGGTACAAAGAGTATGGGCTTTAAAGTATAATTTTAAATATTCAACCAAAGGAGTTAGATGTTTTCTTATATAAGATCATTTATGACAAAAACCAAGTCAACTTTGTTTACGTTCAACAATGAACCCTTTTCTAGATTCTCTATACTTTTGATCATCATTTTAGATATATTTTTATTTATTACGATCTTGACAGGGATCGACTCTGAAAAAAATATGTCACCCACGGTCAGTGTAAAATACCCTTACCAATGTAAAAATCATTTTGACCCAAAATATAAAAACAGTGTCTGGAATAGTACAACGAGAGGATATACGTATGATCAGTTTCCTTTTTCGGAATATGTCTCTTTTTACATCCCAATCCATTCAGAATATTACAGTGGAAAAAAAATTGAAACCTATCATGACAAAAGAATAGCACCACTCTGTACAGAACTTTATAAGAAAATAGCTGTTTTTGCTCAATCTAAAGAATTTAAAAACAACAAAGAACTTAAAAATAATCTAAGAAATGACAAACGAAATGTCGTCGCAGAAATCAATAGCATCGAAAAAAGATATAATACTGCTTTGTTTGAAAAGATTTCTTCAGTTGCGCAAGATAAAGATAAAAAAATCAGAGATAAATACTATAGTTTGCTTGAAAAAGAGAAAAATATTGATAATCAGATCAAAGAGATCAAAGCAGTTTCTGCTTATAAAGGCTATCAGGAGTATGTTGATTTTGTCAATAAAAATAGAGACACATTTAAACAAGAGTATGATTCCTATGCATTTTGGCAACCCTTCATATCATTTTTGTATTTATTAAAATTTACTTTACCTTTATTACTCGTATCTTTATTGTCCTATAGATTCTCCACAAGACCTGCAAGAAAAATATCCGTGCCAAATAAACTGATTACATTGATCAGTTCCCATATTATTATCATTACTTTACTTCCTATATTCATTGATGTAATGCGTTTGATCTTTCATATTATCCCACGCAGATTTTTCGAAAAGATCATTACCTTTTTATATGAATACGGGTTTATATTCTTGGGATACTATTTCTTGATGTTTCTTGGTATTGTGAGTATCGGTTTGGTTATTTTCTTTATACAAAGAAGTGTTTCCAAGAGAGAAAAATTAAGACAAGAGATGAAAGAAAAGACCCTGTATATTGATGCCTATAATCAAAGTAGATGTCCAAACTGTAGAAACAGAGTGGATTATAGTAAAAACTACTGTGGTTGTTGTAAAGAGGAATTAAACAGGGTGTGCAGCGCATGTAACAAACGAACACCTAAACACATTCAATATTGTATAGAATGCGGAGAATAGATAGAAACTATTGTACGAGTGTGGCTCCAGCACCGATCAATTGGATGATCCCTCCTTTGACATTAAGCGGGGTAAATCCATTTTTTTCCAAGATACGGGATGCGGATACGCTTCTGCTTCCTGTTCTGCAATAGACGATAATCTTTTTCTCTTTATCCTGTTTCAGCATACCGAGGTTTTTACTGAGTGCCTGTACTGGGATAAGAGTCGCACCTCTGAGATGGCCACTTTTATACTCTTGTATCGTTCTCACATCAAGCAGTGTTACATTATCATCATTTTCCAGTAAATGTATGGCTTGTTTGGCATCGATAGATTCAAAATTTGCAAGTATCCATCCTTTAGAGTAGGCAAACCAAAAGAGTAAGCCTGCCATGGCTATCCAGTAGAGTACATTTATATAGTTTTTAGGAAAGTTCACTCTGTTAATCCTTATAGTTATTATAATTTCATTTGATATTGTATCGGCATTTTCTTTGTATCACATAGTTACATCTAGTTACATACTAAAAAGTAATCGCATAAAGGACAAAGGCCCCAAAATTTTTTAATCATCTTTTAGATAATATGAAGCTAATATTCTAAAGGCATTTCTCTACTGGGTTAAGCAAGTGAAAACTTAAGCTTGAGGTGAACTTCAGTGAGAGGAATTGAAAATGAGCGTTGCTTGTTTTTCAAAGAGAATTATGAAATTAAAGGGATTAAAATGACTCATGTAATTACAGGACATCCATATTTCGGTGTATTTGTTTTATTTGCGTTGACAGCCGTGGCGTTCCCCGCGACACTATGGGCTGCACGTTTTGTTAGTAGAAAATTTGCACGGCTTGATACGGAAAGACTTAAATTAAGTATATACGAATGTGGACCGGAGGTAACTAAGCAACCTAACACCATTTCTGCACAGTTTTACCTGATAGCACTTTTGTTTATCTTGTTTGATGTTGAGATTATCTTTATGTTCCCTTGGGCGATTGACTTTAAATTGCTTGGTTGGTTTGGTTTTGCTGAGATGATACTATTTATATTACTACTTGCGATTGGTTTCGTATACGCATGGAAAAAAGGAGCACTTGAATGGCACAGCATCAAGTAAATTATGCCAGTTCTGCTGGCTTACCGATAGCATTGACTTCGGTAGATAAACTCGTAAACTGGGGGCGTTCGAACTCGCTTTGGCCGCTTACTTATGGACTCGCATGTTGTGCGATCGAAATGATGGCATCGGGAGCATCCCGTTACGACTTCGATAGAATGGGAACGATCTTTAGAGCTTCGCCAAGACAGGCAGATGTGATGATCTTGGCAGGAACACTTTCTAAAAAACACTCTGAGTTTGCCAGAAGACTGTATGACCAGATGACAGAGCCTAAATGGGTGATATCTATGGGGTCATGTGCAAATACCGGTGGTATGTTCAACACGTATGCAACAGTACAAGGTGTGGATCGTATCATCCCTGTTGATATCTATCTTCCAGGATGTGCACCAAGACCTGAAACACTTCAGTATGCACTAATGATGCTTCAGAAGAAGATTCGTAAAGAGTCTGCAGATATGAAGAAAAATACAAAGCAGGATTTAACGACACAAACTGGTAAAAGAGCGAGGTTGATTTAATGAGAAAATATGTACCAAAAGATAACGTTCAGGGGAAAGCCTACTATACAGATAGGTTTTGGGTTGCACCTCGTGTACCTAGATCTGAAGTAGAAGATGCACATTTCGCTGCAGTAGTGACTGCATTGGGAGATTTAGCAAAAGAAACCTATGTTGAGATAGGACAATTGGTTGTACATATAGATGCAACCAATAACGTTGCTGTACTTAAAACACTTAAAGAAGAATGCGGATATACACAATGTTCTGAGCAATCTGCTGTAGACTATTTGGCAAAAGACGGAGAATTTGAACTTTTTTATCAACTTCTCAATGTGAATGAAGCTAAAAGAGTAAGGGTCGTATGCCGTATTAAAAAGGGTGAAGCGATCGAGAGTGTCACGTCTCTTTTTAAGTCTGCGAACTTTGCAGAGCGTGAAATGTTCGATATGTTTGGTATTAAAGTAAATAACCATCCATTCCTTAAACGTATCATTATGCCTGATGATTGGGAAGGGCATCCATTACTTAAAACCTATCCATTACATGGAGATGAATTTGCTTCATGGTATGAAGTAGATAAGATCTTTGGAAAAGAGTACAGAGATATCATCGGACCAGAAAATAGAGATCCTGCAAAAGTAGACAGACACGATACAAAACGTTTCTCAAGAGTAGGGTATGAAGTACCGTTCGGTGCAGATATTTCTGAAGGTGAAAAAGAACAACCAGTTGAATATAGTGAAACATTCTTGGTTGACTACAATAAAAAAGCGTCTAAGCAATTAGACGAAAGAAGATAGGGGAGCCAATGCAAGTAGCTAATAAATTAACGCCATTTTTTGAGAACCTCAATTTTGAGCGTGACGACAACACAATGGTTATCAACTTTGGTCCTCAACACCCTTCAGCACATGGTCAGTTAAGACTTGTGCTTGAACTTGACGGGGAGCAAGTAGTTAAAGCCTATCCGGATATCGGTTACCTTCACAGAGGTATCGAGAAAATGGCTGAGAACATGACATACAATGAATTCTTGCCAACCACAGATAGACTTGACTATATCGCTTCAACTTCAAACAACTATGCATATGCATTGGCTGTAGAGAAGCTAATTGGTGTAGAAGCACCAAGAAGAGCACAAGTCATTAGAACGATGTTGCTTGAACTTAATCGTGTCATTTCACACTTGTTCTTTGTTGCAACACATGCACTAGATGTTGGCGCAATGTCAGTATTCCTTTATGCTTTCCGTGAACGTGAATTTGCTATGGACTTGATGGAAGACTATTGTGGTGCAAGATTGACTCACTCTGCAGTACGTATCGGTGGGGTACCTCTTGACTTACCTGAAGGTTGGCTAGAAAATGCCGCTGCATTCTGTGATAAAGTGGACTATGAAATAGAACATACCTATGGTGCATTGCTTAACGAAAACCGTATCTGGAAAATGCGTCTTGAAGATGTAGGGGTTATCTCTGCAGAAGACGCACTATCATGGGGTTGTACAGGTCCTATGCTTAGAGGTTCTGGTGTACAGTATGACATCAGAAAAGAAGAGCCGTATGAATTGTATTCAGAGCTTGATTTTGATATTCCTGTGAGTGAGAGATGTGACTCTTATGGTCGTTTTAGACTCTATATGGAAGAGATGAAACAATCTACACGAATTATTAGACAGCTTATACCTATGTATGCAGAGACAGAGCCTCAACTTATGGCACATGCACCACAGTATATTTCAGCACCAAAAGAAGAGATCATGACACAAAACTATGCATTGATGCAACATTTTGTACTTGTGACTCAAGGTATGAGACCACCAAAAGGTGAAGTCTATGTTCCTACTGAATCACCAAAAGGTGAACTTGGATTCTACATTAAATCAGAAGGTGAACCATATGCTTATAGACTAAAGTGTAGAGCACCAAGTTTCTTCCATACAGGACTTCTTCAGGAGCTTCTTGTGGGTACATACATAGCAGACGTCGTTACGATCATTGGTACTACCAACATCGTATTCGGTGAAGTTGATAGATAAGGAGAGCCCATGAAAAGATATGATTTAAGACATTTAAAAGACGATTTCTATGATAGAATGGTTGAGCTTATTGATCAAGGACTAAAAGTAGGAGAAGTAGGGATTTTTCTTTTTGAAGTAGGGGATTTCTCTTCTATCCAAAAATCTGCAGATGTGATCAAAGAGACAGGACATCAATTGATGAACTCACTTAAGTTCAATGAGGTTGATTGGACTGTTGTCGTTAAAAAAGCAAGCCAGGAAGATGCTAAAGCACGCAAAGAGGCCTTAGAATCTGTAAAAAAAGAGGCTGAAGCGCCAGCTGGCGAAGAAGCGTAAAAACTTTTTACTTCCTTCTGTGGACCAAGTACGCTACTTGTGTCTGCAAACTTCCATAGTTATATATTTTTCTATTAGTTTATTTTTTGTTGAATTTGAATTTTCTTTGTATGAAGTGAGATAGATACCATGCTCAAAAAGAGCACAGTATAGGAAATTTATTTTATTTTAGAAGCGATATCATTTACTGCAAATGCTGCATGGTTGAATGCAAGTGCAATACTACCTTGGTCTGTGACAACATCACCGATCGTATAAAGACCTTCAACATTAGTTTCAAATGTCTTTTCGTCATATACAGGTACATCCCACTCACCCGTTTTAACCCCAGAGTTTACTAGAATATCTTTTGGTGTTGTACCACCAAGTGCATAGACAGCTCTGTCATACTCAGCTGTTGAACCGTCAGTAAAGTTCACTTGAATCTTACCAGCTGGCGAAGGCTCAACGCTCTCAACATCTACACCAAGTTTGTTACAAAGTTTTCCATTATCTAAGTACTTAAGTGTCATCTCTGTATTGATTGGGTTCATTCTTTTGATCTCAGCTTGTCTATAGTTAAGTGTAACTACACAATCTTCCATACCTTCCATCTCTACTAAACCATAAGCGTACTCACCAGCAGTGTCTCCACCACCAACAACCATGACATGCTCACCATTTTGGACTTTAGAAAGGTTAAAGTTAAGTACATCTTTAAGCTCTTTTGGGAACTTGTATCTAGGCTTGTTTGGTTTACCCATACGACCTACTGAAAGAATAACGTTTCTAGCTTTGATTGATTCAACAGCTTCAGCTACTGCATCATTGGCAAATACAATTGAAAAAAGACCATCTTCACCTTTTTCAACTCTGATGATTTCATGATTGTATTCAAACTTGTCAAGTACACCAGCTTCTTTTAGTTTTTCATCCATTTGATCGATGTACTCTTCTTTAGAACACTCTTCAAATGAAACGTTTCCTTCAAACTCAGCCTTGCGTCCCATCCAGTCTTTGTCAACTCTTTTACCTTTTTTGTAAAACTTATGGATCATATCATTGTGATGAGGTGCCTTGTCAATAACAACAATGTTCTCAATACCAGCTAGTTTTGCTTCGATTGCACATGCCATTCCACCAGGACCTGCTCCAACAATCGCAATATCTACTACTTTTCCGTTTTCGTGAATCATGTTTACCCTTATTAAACTTTATTTTGTCATTAATTGTAACATAGGGAATTAAAAAATCATGTATATTGAAATTATAATTTTCATAAGTAGAACTACGATGTGAGTATATGTAACATTAAAATGTATTATAAAAGCACAAAACACAGCTCTATCAATCGTGAGTGATACATTTTAACACAGAACTTTGTTTTTTAATTTGTTTTCTAATACAATCATTAAAAGCATTTTTAAGCAGAGGCAATAGATAGTATTGTCAAGGTATATATAAAGGCAAGATTAGCATAAGGAAGAGACGATAGTGGAGTACAGAGATGAAGGTCAAACAGAGAATTTTGAAAATGTTGATAGCATAGTTTTTTCAGCAGATATAACGAATGAAGAAGCACAGATTTTTCAATTACTTAAAGAGAAGCAGGGGAAGCATTTGATATGCCCTGAAGCAAAGGTGTATCAGGATTTTTTAAAAGCATATAGCAGCAGTAGCGGATATCATATTTTTAATGGAGATTTGGATACTTTGGCTGCTTCTGATGTAGTGATATCTTTTGGTATGTGGTTTCAGGGTGAAAGTCCAGAATCTACAACTTTGGTTCAAAAAGTGTTAGAAGAAAAAAAGCCCACATTGGTTTATATGCATCCCATAGAAGATGCAACACTTCAACCCAGTATCACACAGTTTATAAAATATGAAGTAGGGAGTGAAGAAGGTGTTGCTGCATTATTGGCATATGTATTATTGAAAGAGAAAGAGCTTCCTAGGGAGGTAGAAGATATTTTAGAAGATCTTGATATCGGTTACCTTAGTGCGGAAAGTAATGTGGGAGAAGAAGAACTAGAAGCGATGTATAGCCTTATAGGTCATAAAACTACAGTATCTTTGATCATAGGTAGTGATTTATATGGGCATCCAAAAGCAGGACAAATAGCAAAGCTCATAGCACTGTTGGAACAGTATGCCGGGTTGCATATTTTGTGTGTACCACCTGCACAAAATGCCTTAGGTATTGCACTGCTTTGTGACCTTGATGCTATGGCTCAAGGCCGAAGTATTATCTATGAAAGTTGTAAAGAGGGTACCTATATAAATGTGGACAAATGTGTCTATTTGAATGATGAAATGAAAACTTCAGATGCAAATGGATTAAATAGCATTGCCAATACATTAGGACTTCATAGCAAAAAACTCATAGATCACAGCAATCAATTACCGCAAGAGAAAGGTTTCCAAATACTAAGTGATGATGATCTCAGGAAGCCTTGCATGTATAGATTGATACCCCAAGAGCAAAAAAGAGACTTTACACTGGATGAAATAGATGAGCTACCTGTATATGATGGTGCAGTCATTTATACCTATAAAGTAGAAAAACCAATAGTAGAAGAGAGAGAAATAGCAGAGGTATTGATTGGGTCTAAACAGTTTGCGATGGCTACAAAATTACAAGATGGTGATATGATTTCTTTTGAGATTGAGGGAACTAAATTTGTGCGTGTGTTTAAAATTGATACACATATGAAAGGAGTCATCGCGTTAAATCCAACTTTTGCCATAAACTTAAGTGCATCTTTGCTATCCTCCTATAGATTTAGCAGACTAGCTTTTGAAAAAATAAATAATCAAAAAATAGGAAACAACGATGAGTGAAGTACAAACAGTAGATAATATGGTCTCAATTTCAATTGATGGCGTTGAATACAAAGCAAAAGAGGGTGAGTATATCCTCAATGCTGCACGTGCTAACGAAGTGTTTATACCCGCAATATGTTATTTAACAAGATGTTCGCCAACACTAGCATGTCGTATTTGTCTGGTAGAAGCAGATGGGAAACAAGTTTATGCATGTAACGCTAAAGTCAAAGAAGGTATGGAAGTCACTACTGAGACACCAAATATTCTTGAAGAGCGTAGAGCAATTATGGAAGTGTATGATGTGAACCACCCGCTTCAGTGTGGTGTATGTGATAAGAGTGGAGAGTGTGAATTACAAAATTATACACTTGAGCTTGGTGTAGATTCACAATCATATATGATCCCAGATACCAAAAGAGAGACAACAAATTGGTCTTCAGTATTGCACTATGATCCGGGTCTTTGTATTGTATGTGAACGTTGTACTACTGTTTGTAAAGATATGATAGGTGATGCTGCAATCACCACAGTCAAAAGAGGTGGTGCTGAACTAGACAAAGGTTATAAAGACACTATGCCAAAAGATGCATACTCTATGTGGAACAAACTGCAAAAGTCTGTGATTGCTCCGAGTAACGGTACAGAATTTACGAACTGTTCAGACTGTGGTGAATGTATAGCAGTATGTCCGGTTGGTGCACTCGTAAGTCGTGACTTTGTCTACCAGTCAAATGCTTGGGATTTAAGAAGAATACCTGCTGTTGCAGCACACTCAAGTGATGGTGCACAAATCTACTATGAAGTAAAACCTACATCGATTGAAGACAGATCTGAAAAAATCTACCGTGTTACCAATGAATGGAACTATGTATCCTTAGATGGTTCAGCACGTTTTGCCTATGACTTTGAAAACAGAAATGTAAGTAAAGACGAAGCAGCATTTAATGCTGCACTTGAAGCATTCAAAAAAGCCGATACAGTTCGTTTTAATTCCATGATTACAAATGAAGAAGCGATGATGCTTCAAACACTTAAAGAAAAAATGGGACTTAAGCTTTACAACCCAGAGGTAAGAGCATTCCAAAAATTCTTAGGACATTATGAAGCAGCGTCAGGTTCCTCTTTATACTCTACAGATACCGATGCGATCATGAAGAAGAGTGACTTTGTTATCTCTGTGGGGGCTGCACTTAGAAATGATTCTCCAGCAATGAAATATGCGTTTAACAATGTACAAAAGCTTAACAAAGGTGCAGGACTTTACTTCCACCCGGTAGGTGATACACTCATCCCTACATTTGGTAAGACGGTTGAGTCATTTATTCACAAAGCAGGTCTTGAAGAAGCAGCACTCTACCTTATCTTAGATCTGTTTGCAGACAAAGAGAAACTTCCTGCTGATGTTAAAGAATATATTGAAAGCTTTAAAAGTTCTGAGACTAGAACAGTTAAAGAGCAAGTCATGAAGACTGTTAAAGAGATGGTTTTAAATGAAGAGACTGGCGAAGAGGAAGAAGTATCTAAAAAAGTAAAAGAGACTGTTGAAAAAGAGGTCACAGTGACGATCAACGGACTTGTTACACTTTTAGGTAAGGATTCTGAGAAGTTTGATGATGCATTTGACAAAATTATGAAGAAAAAAGAAGCTTTCTCACTGATGGTGGGTGAAGATCTTTACTTCCATGAAAAAGCAGAAAACCTGGCTAAACTTGTAGCACTTGTTGAAGCAACGTGTAATATTGATGTTGTTATGACTCCACCAAAGTCTAATGCGCTGGGTGTGGCCCTGATCTGTGATCTTGATGATGAATGTTCTGGATATACAGTAGGTTACAATGAAAATGGTGACTTTAGACTCTCTGCACTGGGTGATGGAGACTTAGATATGCCGGCAATGAACCAGCAAGAGGGAACATTGACCTCTATAGCTAAAAGAGTACTCCCTACGAATGCTGCATTAGAGTATGATGGATATGAACTGAATGATCTTATGAAAGCACTGGTAGGTGCACCGGAGTTAACGATTGACTGGACAGAAATGCTTCCAGTAGCAAAAGGCTTTAAAGCCGTAGCATTTGACTCTTTGCCAAATGCATTTACAAATGATGGTACAGATAACCGTGGATACAGACTTGATGTTACAACGCAAGAGGTTGGAATTCCATCTGTTGAAAAATTTGATGAGAGTTTAGCACTTGAAGGAGAAATCGCATACAGATGTAATCCTGCAAGACAGTTTAACGACTTTACAGACAAATCTCATGAAATCTTTGAAGCATTTGCATTGTATGCAAGTACAGCTAAAGCTGAGAGCTTAGGTGAAAAAGTAGAAGTGGTATTTGAAAATGGAAGTATTACTTTAGATGTAATTGCGGATGAGAAGATCCAAGGCGACATCGTAAAAGTACCAGATTTCAAATCTGCTAAAGATGTGTATGGTCTCTTTGGAGGATCTAGATATCAAACAGTAACATTGAGAAAGGTGTAATATGGAAACAACACTCATAGAAAACTTACCAGAAGTCACTGCTCTAGGTGTCATTATTAAGGCCATAATAATTTTGGCAGTAATTTCGGCAATTGCAGGTTTCGGTACGTATATAGAAAGAAAAGTACTTGCATTTATGCAAAGACGTCTTGGACCAATGCACGTAGGACCTTATGGATTACTACAAATTGCGGCAGATGGTATTAAACTCTTCACGAAAGAAGATATCATTCCACAAAATGCAAATAAGTTGATCTTTATGATTGCACCGGTTATTACAGCAGCAACAGCATTTATTGCCCTTTCTGCTGTTCCGGTTTTCCCAGACTTTACGGTTCCTGAGTTTATCCCCTTACTTGGTGGTACATTTGTACCATCTATTGCATCGGACTTGAACATCGGTGTATTGTTTGTACTTGGAATGATGGCAGCAGGGCTTTACGGTCCACTTTTAGCTGGTATGTCACAAGCAAATAAATGGGGTATCATAGGATCAGCAAGAACAGCGATTCAGTTTTTATCTTATGAGGTAGTGACAGGACTTTCTATTTTGGCACCGATCATGTTAGTTGGTTCATTGTCGTTTGTTGACTTTAATGAAGCACAGGCTGGTGGTATCGGTTCATGGTTAATTTGGCAACAACCAGTAGCATTTATACTTTTCCTTATCGCAGGATTTGCAGAGACAAACAGAACACCATTTGACCTTCTTGAACATGAAGCAGAGGTTGTTTCTGGATATGCGACTGAGTATTCAGGTATGAGATGGGGTATGTTCTTTATTGGTGAGTATGCAAATATGATCACCGTTGCAATTATTGCTTCAATTGTATTCTTAGGTGGGTTTGATGTAGCAGGTGCATTTGGATGGTTATTTATTATCCTTAAAGTTGCATTCTTTTTCTTCTTGATGTTATGGGTAAGAGCATCATGGCCACATATTAGACCAGATCAGTTAATGTGGCTTTGTTGGAAAGTATTAATGCCAATCGCAGTGATCAATATTTTGATCACTGCAATAGTGATGATGGTATAAGGGGGCAGGTATGAGTTTAGAACAATTTAAAAACAGAAATGTAGGAACACAAAACTATAGAACAGTTGACGTAGGAAGTAAGCCTGAAACAGCTATGGCACAGTTTTCACAGGTTGCAAAAAGAACTGTTAAAGGTGAGCTTTTTGTAGGACTTTGGGTCACAATGAAGGCAATGATCAAGGCACTTTTTAAAGATGATATGCATACAGTAAAGTATCCATTTGAAAAAATGCCGATATCACCAAGATATAGAGCGATCCATGACATGCTTAGATTACTTGAATCAGGTAATTACAGATGTATCGGTTGTGGTCTTTGTGAAAAGATATGTATCTCCAATTGTATCTCTATGGATACAAGATATGATGAAAATCAACGTAAAGAAGTCAGTGAATATACGATTAACTTCGGTCGTTGCATCTTTTGTGGTTATTGTGCAGAAGTATGTCCGGAACTTGCTATTGTGCATGGAGCGCGTTATGAGAATGCTTCAGAGCAAAGAGCTGGCTTCTCACTCTTTGAGGATATGTTAACACCTATCGACAAACTGAACTTACAACAAGAGTATGATGGATTTGGAGCAGTATCACCAAATGCAGATGAAAACATTAAACAAACGCCATTAGCGTATTAGGGAGAGTAGAATGTATGAAATCGTAGCCTTTTACCTATTTTCGGCTTTAACAATAGGACTTTTCTTGATCACAGTGATGAGTAAAAATATACTTTACTCTATGACATCACTGGCAGCAGGTATGGTACTTATCTCTGGATTCTTCTTCATTTTAGGTGCAGACTTCCTTGGTGTAGTTCAACTTGTTGTATATGTTGGGGCTGTCATGGCTCTCTATGCATTTGCGATGATGTTCTTTGATGCAACAAGAGATATCAAAGAGAAAAATACAAACAATGCTTTAGTATTTTTACTGGGTGGATTATCAGCATTGGTACTGGTACTTATGTTTGCAGCACCGATCTTCAGTGAGAGTGTACAAGCACTTTACCCAATGCATGAAGGTGTAGGTAATGCACAAGATGTTGGTATCGTACTCTTTACAAAGTACCTAGTACCATTTGAAGTAGCTGCCCTCATGTTACTTGTAGCAATGATTGCAGGGATTATACTTGCAGGCAAGAAAATGGATGTGAGTCTCACTGAAGATATGGGTGCAGATGATGAAATTATGATAGTAAAGGATGAAAAATGATGATAGGTCTTTCTCACTATTTGATCGTATCTGCAATTCTTTTCTCTATAGGATTGGTCGGGGTACTTAGAAGAAGAAACCTTTTAATGCTTTTCTTCGCAACAGAGGTTATGCTTAATGCAGTAAATATAGCATTTGCAGCTATTTCACACTATTACAATGATTTAACAGGACAAATGTTTGCATTCTTTATTATCGCTATTGCAGCGAGTGAAGTCGCAGTTGGCCTTGGTATATTAATTGTATTGTATAAAAAATATGGAAGTCTTGATTTAGATGACCTTGCAAGTATGAGAGGATAAGAATGGAAAATTTAGTATATATAGCACTTTTTGCACCATTTATAGGCTCTCTTTTTGCAGCTTTATTTGGTATGAGTGAAAGAAAAATATTTGTAGGTATTGTAGGTTCTTTATTTATAGGTCTGTCGTTTGTCGCTTCAGCAACATTGGCATTCAACCTTTACACAACAGGTACAGTGGTACATGTGACTATGATGGATTGGATTAATGCTGGAGATTTAAACATACCATTTGGTTTTGTCGTTGATCAAATCTCTGTAACTATGATGACGGTAGTAACTCTGGTTTCTACTGTAGTACATATTTATGCGATCGGTTATATGGATCATGATAAGAGTTTTAACAGATTCTTCTCATATCTTTCAGCTTTCGTATTCTCTATGATGATACTTGTGATGTCAGATAACTTTGCTGGTCTATTTATTGGTTGGGAAGGGGTTGGTGTCTGTTCATGGTTGCTTGTTGGTTTTTGGTATCACAAGCCAGATCAGACAAGAGAAGAAAATCCTTCTATCTCTCCGTCTTGGGCAGCAAATGAAGCATTTATTATGAACCGTATCGCTGACCTTGGTATGTTGATCGGTATTTTTATTCTTTACTGGAACACAGGTTCTCTTCAATATGATGAAGTCTTTGCTCAACTTCCATATCTTGGTGAAACGGTATTAGTAACAGCGGCGATCGCACTCTTTATTGGAGCAATGGGTAAATCAGCTCAGTTCCCGCTTCATACATGGCTTACAGATGCGATGGAAGGTCCTACACCGGTTTCTGCGTTGATTCACGCAGCAACAATGGTAACAGCAGGGGTTTTCTTGGTTATCAGATCTAACCCACTTTATAGTATGGAAGAAGTTGCAGGCGTAAGTTTCTTCATTGCATCTCTTGGTACATTTGTTGCATTCTATGCAGCATCTATGGCATTGGTTGAACGTGACTTAAAAAGAATTATTGCATACTCTACGCTTTCTCAGTTAGGATACATGTTTGCAGCAGCAGGACTTGGTGCATACTGGATCGCACTTTTCCATCTTGCAGCACACGCATTCTTTAAAGCACTTCTCTTCCTTGGTGGGGGTAACGTGATGCATGCAATGCATGATGAACTTGACCTCTTTAAGATGGGTGCACTAAGAAAGAAAATGAGAGGGACATGGATCTATATGACTATCGCTTCTGTTGCACTTGCCGGTTTACCGCCACTTGCAGGTTTCTGGTCAAAAGATGCGATTATAGAAACGGCATTTAATGAGCATACCTATATATTATGGGCTATGTTGGTTATTACTGCGGGTATGACAGCATTCTATTCATTTAGACAAGTATTTTTATCATTCCATGGTGAAGATCGTCATACACCACTAGGGTTCCACCCACATGAAATGTACAAATTTGTCCTTGTTGCGATGTCTCCTCTTGCAGTACTTGCTGTTATCACAGGATGGTTTATGGGATCATACAAAGCGTTTATCTATAAAATAGGTGAGACTGTTCAGTATGAAATGTCTGACCATACACATCACTTGGCAACGTATTTGGGTCTTATTGTTATCTTCTTTGCCATTTCAGGTATCGCTTATGCCTATTATAAATATGCAAGAACAGGTGAAAATGCTTGGCAAAGAAGTGAAAAAGTTGAAAACGGATTCTTCTATAAACTACTGGCTAACCAATATTATGTGCCAAAATTCTATGAAGAGTTTATTACGAAACCATATATGATGATTTCTGAGAAATTCTGGACACAGGTTGATTTAAAAATAGTAGATGCAACAGTAGACAATATTGCGAAGTTCCTTTACGGTTCTGGTGATAAAACAAGAAGTATGCAAACAGGTAACCTTTCAAACTATCTAAACTGGATGGCTGTTGGTGCGGTACTGTTATTGGTAATTGCTGCGATTTCAGCGATGATAGGTTAAGGGGTAAAAATGGAAAATATTTTAAGTATATTGGTCTTCTTCCCGGCAGTTGCAGGATTGCTTGGGTTTGTAGTAGATAAAGAGAGTGCTAGAGCATATGGTATTACTGTAGCAACGATAGAGTTCCTTCTCTCTTTATGGTTATGGTTCAGTTTCGATACATCAAATGCTGGTATGCAATTTGTAGAGATGATTCCATTGATCCCTGATATGGGTATCTCTTATTATGTTGGTGCTGATGGTATCTCATTGTTTATTATTCTTATGACGACATTGATGACACTTATCGGTATGGCAAGTATGGGTGAAACAAAAAATATTAAAAATATGATTGTGACACTACTTTTCCTAGAGATGACTATGGTAGGTGTATTTGTTGCACTTGATGCAATTATTTTCTATCTTTTCTGGGAGCTTTCTCTTGTGCCAATGCTATATATCGTTGGTGCATGGGGTGGCCCACTTAGAATTTATGCATCTATTAAGTTCTTCCTCTATACATTTACAGGATCGCTTATCATGCTTGTAGGTATGTTATTTGTTGCATACATTTACCATAATCTTACTGGTGTATGGAGCTTTGCTATTACAGACTGGTATGCATTGGTATTGCCTGTGAGTTATCAGCTATGGTTATTTGCAGCATTCTTTATTGGTTTTGCTATTAAAGTACCAATGTTCCCATTCCATACATGGATTCCCTATGCACATGGTCAAGCACCAACCATCGGTTCAGTAATTCTTGCAGCCGTACTTCTTAAAATGGGTACCTACGGATTTGTTAGATTTTCACTTCCAATGTTCCCAGATGCATCAGTGCTTTCAATTACACCAATTGCCGTGTTGTCGCTCATTATGATCATTTATACAGCAATGATCGCATATGCACAAAAAGATGTTAAACAAGTGGTCGCATACTCTTCAGTATCACATATGGGTATTATTATGCTTGGTCTTTTTGCTATGAATGCAGAAGGTCTTTCAGGTTCAGTATTTCAAATGTTGTCTCATGGTATTGTTTCGGGTGCGCTGTTTATGCTCGTTGGTATGATCTATGATAGAAGACATACAAAACTTATGTCAGAGTTTGGAGGTATCGCGTCAGTCATGCCTAAGTTTGCTGTTATTTTCGGAATTATGTTGATGGCATCGGTTGGATTACCACTTACAATCGGTTTTGTTGGTGAGTTCCTTGTACTTCTTGGTTTCTACCAAGTATCACCAATGATGACTATCTTAGCAGGTACATCTATTATTTTAGGTGCGGTATATATGCTAAGAGTCATGAAACGTACATTCTTTGGACCACTGAATAATGAAGAGAACAAAAAACTTAAAGATTTAAATCGTAGAGAAACATGGTCACTTATTCCACTGGTTGCAATAGTCATTTGGTTAGGTGTATATCCTAAACCAGTACTCGGCCCAATAGATAACTCTGTAAAGGCACTGTTGAGCTTTATGGATGAAAAAGCGATTACAGAAGAGGCAAAAGATATGATAAGAATTGCAAAATCAAGTAAGGAGGTGAACTAATGTTAGAGCCAATTAATGTGAGTTTAGAAAGCCTAAACCTTATCACCCTAGCACCAATGCTCATTGCTATTGCCGGTGGTTTGATTATTTTGATTCTTGATCTGCTTAATGAAAAACTACATAAATCACTTTATGTTATGTTAACGATTTTAGTACTTTTCATTAATTTTGGTTCGGTATTGGGGCTCAATGTAAATGAACGTGGATTCTTTGACGTAATGTTGATAGATGGTATATCCATCATCTCTCAACTGATGATCATTGGTGGATCAATGATCTTTATACCACTAGCACTTACATCAAAAAGATTTCATGAGTATTCCTACCCTGAATTTTTTGCACTCTTCTTATTTATGATTGCAGGATTCCAGTTTATGGTAGCATCAGATAACCTTATTCTGATCTTTGTGGGACTTGAGACAGCATCACTTTCACTCTATACACTGATCGCACTTCACAACAGAAGCAATTCATATGAAGCAGCGGTAAAATACTTTACAATGGGTGCGCTTGCAGCAGCATTCTTTGCTATGGGTTCAGCTGTTATTTATGCACTTACAGGTTCAGTAGAACTTTATAAAGTGGCAGAAGTTATGGCTACACGTTTGAATGAAACAGGGTTGATGATCGCTATTTTTGGTTCATCAGTACTGTTACTTGTTGCTTTTGCATTTAAACTTTCACTCTTCCCATTCCATACATGGGCACCAGATGTATATGAAGGTGCTTCTGCACCCTTAGCTGGATATATGTCAGTTGTACCTAAAATTGCTGCTTTTGTAGTGAGTATTAGGCTATTTGGCATGTACATTGATCTTGGTATTGAGTGGGTAAGATGGACAATCCTTATCATTGCAGTACTTACAATGACTCTTGCCAATATTATGGCATTGGTACAAAATGATGTAAAACGTATGCTTGCATACTCATCTATCTCTCATGCAGGTTTCATTATGGCAGCACTGGCGTTAGATACGACAGAAGGTAACACAAGTATATTCTTATACTATGCACTCTTTATGTTTACCAATCTTGGTGCTTTTGCAATGCTATGGATCTCTCGCCATAAGAAGAGAAGATTCGATGACCGTTATGACCACCCATACGAGAAATTTTCAGGGCTTATACAGATCATGCCTATGGGTGCAGTGATTATGGGACTCTTTATGTTCTCACTGGCGGGTGTTCCTCCATTTTCAGTATTCTGGGGTAAGATCTATGTGATGCAAGCAGCAGTCAATGCAGGTTATATCTGGTTGGCGATCGTGATGGGGCTTAACTCAGCTATCGCAGCATACTACTACTTGAAACTGGTTGTATACATGTTCTTAAAAGATCCGGTAAAAGATGTGGATGTTGTTTATTATAATATCTCTAAACCATTGATGGCTATCATTGGTTTTGCAACTGTTGCAACAGTATCAGCTATCTTCTATGTACAGCCACTTGTATCTTATCTTTACTATATGATAAGTGCCAGCGGGTACTAGTATTCAAAGTGCTAGAGCTTTGCTCTAGTATGCATAACAAGGTAGATGGAAGCACCTTGTTATTTTTTGAGTAAAATATTCTCCAACGCTTCAACACTTCCTTTTATCACATTATTAAACTGAGAGTTATTAAATGTTGTTTGTCGTTTAGCCAGTCTTGCGGTATTGGTAGTGATCTTTTCTATAAGCATCTTTCTGTCATATCTACCATCCAGGTAAGCCAATGTTTCTTTGATCCCTATAGATTTCATACAGTTTGGTGTCCGTGTATACTTTTTCTCTAGCATACATATCTCATCGATCAGTCCATTCTTTACCATTATTTTAGTACGTAATGCTATACGTTCACGAAGTAAACTTCTTTCAATGTCTATCTGGTAGATAGGCAGTGGTTCAGTCACTGTAGGCTTAGGTGGATATTGTTGAAAATATTGTGTGGGGGTTAGTCCAGTTTCCAAATAGATATGCAAAGCTTTTTCAATACGGTAAGGATCATTGGGTTCTATATTTGACATATACAGCTTATCTAAACTATAAAGCCATTTATAGCTCTTTTGTAAGTCCTGTAAATAGGTATGGGTTTTTTCTTTTGTTTCATTAGAGATGTTGGGTAGTTCACTGATACCCTCTATGAGCATCTTCAAGTAAAAACTGGTTCCACCTACAATGACAAGGTTTTTGCCTTCATGTAAACATTTGGTATGTACATCATGATAAAGTTTAATAAAGGTTGTGACATCAAAAGACTCATTAGGATAGATGTAGTCAATGCCAAAGTGCTCTATGCCTTCACGCTCCTCTATTGTTGGCTTGGCAGAAACAATATCTATCTCTTTGTAGATAGAGAGTGAATCAAGTGATAAAATATAGGCATTCATGTGCTGCGCTATTTTGATGGAAAGTGCGGTTTTACCTGATGCTGTTGGGCCAATGAGAGCAAGTTGTTTAAAGGTATTACCACTTGTCATTTAGTGCCTCACTGTAGTCTGTTTTAATACTTCTCATAGCGTAATCATACCATAACCCCAAAAAGGATAAAATACTGCTATAAATCAATGAGGGGCATAAATGAATCTATTTGACAAGAACAATCGTTTTAACATTGCAAACTTGGTAACCTATATGAATGTCTCAGCAGGTATAATGGCGATATTTTTTATCGTTAGCGGTGATTTTTTTACAGCTATTGTTTTAGCATGGATAGGTGGTGCCTGTGACATTATAGATGGTAAGTTGGCACGGAAATACAATCTTTCCACAGAATTTGGTATCCAGCTTGACAGTTTTGCAGATTTTCTTTCTTTTGTGGTAATGCCTCCATTTTTACTTTTTTATGCAGTAAAACATTATAGTGGTATTACAGGTGTAGAAGAACTACTGTTAGGTTTGGTATTTATCTGGTATATCATTAATGGCTTGAGAAGACTAGTGGAATTTAACCTAAAAGTGGATGTTGGAGAAGTTGAAAAATACTTTGAAGGTGTGCCCACACCATTAGGTGCTATTCTTTTATGGATCCTCTATTTGTTAAATGCCTACGGTATTATCATAAGTGGATATATAATCGCTGTTTTGGTACTGATCATCGCATGGTCACTGAATTCTAAACTAAAAATCCCTCATCCGTAAAGTTAGACTGTGAATTACTTTACCGAGAAGTTGAACCATTTTTCAGAACTGGTCATGTTTAAACACTCCGTGTTCTCCCTACCATTTATCTTCATTGCGATGCTTGTCGCTTCTTATAATGAGAGTGAATCGGGCTGGTTTGGTTGGAAGTTACTGTTTTTAGGAACGATGGCAGCAGTCACTGCACGAAACTTTGCCATGGGTGTAAACCGTTATCTTGACAGGGATGTTGACAGGCTTAACCCTCGTACAAAAGGTCGTCCTTCTGTAGATGGCAGAGTATCAAATGCACAGATGGTAGGATTTATAGTGATCAATGCCTTGTTATTTATCGTGGTTGCATATTTCGTGAATACTTTGGCTTTTCAACTCTCACTACCTATTTTACTTGTACTTAGTGCCTATACCCTTTTTAAACGTTTTTCTTCAATGGCACACCTCATATTAGGGGTGAGCTTGGGACTGGCACCTATAGCGGGTGTCGTGGCGGTAAGCGGTGAGATAACGTTTTGGTCTGTTTATCTGGCAATTGGAGTAATGTTTTGGGTAGCAGGATTTGACTTACTCTACTCTCTGCAAGATATGGCATTTGATAAGGCACATGGCTTACATTCTATTCCCTCTAAGTTTGGAGCAGACAAGACCATGTGGACTGCAAGGGTATTTCATATTTTAGCCATTGTTTTCTGGACTGATTTTGTGGTCACTGCGGGATTAGGTTTTTGGGCACAGCTTGCAATACTTTTTTCGGCTATCATGTTGAGTTATGAACATTACATTGTCAATAAAGACTTTACAAAAATAGACAAAGCCTTTTTTACGGTGAATGGTTACCTGGGATTTGTTTTTTTAATTTTAATTATCGTGGAGGTTGTATAAGATGCAAATGATGGATATAACAGTTTTAGTGTTATTGGCACTATTGGTCATTATACTGTTGATGCTTATGAGTAAAAACAGTAAATTAGCAAAAGAGAATAAAAAGCTCAATGAGATACTGGATGTAAAAAATGTGACAATAGAAAATTATGAAGCATCACGTGTTGCGGTGAAAGATGTGATCGACAACTTCTCTTCTCTTGATGATGTGATGGAGCTCATAAACGCGGGTGAAAGTAAAGCTTCTGTCTCTGAGAAGCTGGGTATCCCAGTGAGCAAGATAGAACTGATCATCAAGTTTGATAAATTAAAAAAGAGAGATTAATGTCCAAAGGCTCATGGGGAACAGTTCTATCTAAAGCTTATGCCTCTTTGGAGGAAGAGTACCAGAGATTTTTAGAAGAAGATGAACACTACTTCCCTTCCAAAGAAAACTACTTCAATGCCTTTAACACCCTTCCAAAAGAGAAAGTCAAATACATCTTGTTTGGCCAGGATCCCTATCCAAGAAAAGAGAGTGCCGGAGGATATGCCTTTATAGATACCAAAGTACAGAACCTTTTTTCAGCCTCTGGTTTAAGTAAAGAGGTCAATCGTGCAACAAGTTTACGAAACTTTATGAAAATGGCGCTTGTAGCCAGTCGTAGGCTGATTATAGACGATACTTCGCAAGAAGCTATTAGCAAGTTAGATAAAACACAAATGATCGACTCTATAGATGACCTGCGGCGTAATTTTGAAAAAAATGGGGTACTGCTTTTAAATACAACACTCATCTTCACAGACAAAAAAAGTACGAAAAAACATATAAAAGCATGGCAACCATTTGTACAGACACTGTTAAATGCGATGGAAGAGAATGCACCAAAACTCATCTTGTTCGGTGCACATGCAAAGGACTTAAAGAAACAATTTACACTTGATAAATTTGAAACGATAGAATTGGAACATCCTTACAATCATACGTTTATTTCCAACCCAAAGGCACTCGAATTATTTGGACCTATGAACTTACTTGATAAATAAAGATTTCTCTGCTATAATTGCGCTCTAAATTATCGCTACTACACTTTAAATGTGCACTCATAGCTCAGCTGGATAGAGCATCGGTTTGCGGTACCGAAGGTCTCAGGTTCGAATCCTGATGGGTGTACCACTTCTTTTTATTTGTATTCATATTTCACATGTTATCTGTCGACGTACCTGATGTACACCTCAATCAAATCATGCAAAATCTAAACACAACTAAAAAGAAGCGTATAATTTTCTTTCTTTTGCAGGTTTTTATTTGATTCACTTTGCAACCAAGCCCTAACCAGATTTATATTATAATAATACCAATAACTTTAGGGAGTTTCCATCAATGAAGATTTTACTCATTAACATCAATCCTGTCGTCTCAAGATTGCTTGCGCTTTGCACGAGAGATGAACATATAGATTTAGATGAAGTAGTGAGTGCGGATGCAGTAGAGAAATTTTCCTATGACATCGTTTTTGTCGATGAAG
>ENA-OVOD01000007-OVOD01000007.1-sediment-metagenome-genome-assembly--contig:-NODE-7-length-23348-cov-3.271712_pt1 | contig 23348 bp, 23 predicted proteins | sample MGYA00250097_ERZ650218 | MGnify/ENA primary metagenome ERZ650218 (study PRJEB26732, sample SAMN07278952) | sediment metagenome | biome: marsh; feature: saltmarsh; material: sediment | place: USA... | reverse complement strand
TTCACTTGCGTGCAACTCCTCTTTTGCCTATGTGGAGTCAAACCGTATTTTAGAAGGTGAGATCAATCCGGAGAGATTTGGATTTAAACTTGCACCTAAAGAGGCTATCTTGGGTGGAGATGCCAATTTTAATGCACAGATCACACGCGATATCTTTTCAGGTAAGGAAGAGGGTGCAAAAAGAGACATTGTGCTGCTGAATGCAGCCTTTGCACTTTTTGTAGATGGTAATGTACGTGACATAGAAGAAGCCATAGAGATAGCTAAAAGCGGACTTGATAGCGGTAAAGCCAATGAACATTTAAAGCATATGGCTAAGATAAGTCAACAATTGTCAGGAAGTAATGCATAGTGAAAGAGATACACGCATCCCTGGATGAACTTGATAAAGTGGTCAGTTATCTGGATGAAACACTTCCTTCTGATACGATCGTATTTTTAAGAGGTGATCTGGCTGCAGGAAAGACGACACTCACACAAGCCATAGCAAAAGCTAAAGGGATCGAAGGTGAAGTCACTTCTCCAACCTTTTCTTTACAACAGTGTTACGGTGCAAAAGATGGCAGCAGCCTGTACCATTACGACCTGTATCGTTTAGATCATGATGAGTTTATGCAAATGGGGCTTTTTGAAGAGTTTGAAAAGCCGGGATGGCATATGGTAGAGTGGGGTTCTGATGAACTTAAAGCCTTTTTAGAAGGTGTAGGTTATAATGTTGTAACCATAGACATAGAAGCCAACGAAAATAGTAGAATTTATAGGATAAATGCATGATGCATACACTTGAAGCCAAAGGCCTGGCTAAAACCATAAAAAAAACAAAGTTAGTTCATGACATCTCTTTACATGTGAAGAGCAAAGAGATCGTAGGGCTTCTTGGCCCCAACGGCGCGGGAAAGACCACTTCATTCTACATGGTATGTGGATTAACTGATGCTACAGAAGGTCAGGTTTTTTTGGATGGTGAAGATGTCACAAAACTGCCTTTGAGTGCCCGTGCACAGATGGGTATAGGATATTTGCCTCAAGAGTCCAGCATTTTTAAAGACCTGACAGTAGAAGAAAATCTGCTCATTGCTGCTGAAGCGTTAAACCTTGATAAAGAGAAGATACAGCCGCGCATTGAAAAACTGCTTGAGATCTTCAATATTGAACCTATCCGTGCCCGTCTTGGGATACGCCTCAGTGGGGGAGAGAGAAGAAGGGTTGAGATAGCAAGGGCATTGGTAGGAGAACCAAAGTTCTTACTGCTGGATGAACCTTTTGCAGGCGTTGACCCCATAGCCGTGCTGGATATACAAAATATTATCAAACAATTGGTTGATCTTGATATGGGTATTCTCATTACAGACCACAATGTGCGTGAAACACTGGGCATTTGCGATAGAGCCTATGTGATGCGAAGTGGTGAAATGTTAGCGACTGGTACCAGTGATGAAGTAGCCAATGACGAGAATGTGCGTAAGCATTACCTTGGTGAACATTTTACGTTTTAGAATGAAGTGTTAAGTACAACGTACTAAGGGTTACGTATGATTGGAATTGTGATTGAAATTATCTGAGATTAAAACCCTTTTAGACAATGAAGTAGAAGCAAGGAATAACCGTTCCGAACTCTCTTTGGATAAGCCTGATCCTCTTTTTGTCGCATCTCAATACCAAGATGAATCTATAGCGCTTATTTGTGCATTGTTTGGCTATGGTAACGCAGGGCTTATTGTCCAATTTTTGCAAAGTTTGGATTTTTCTTTATTAGACTCCAGTGAATCGCAGATAAGAAAAGCACTTGCTTCCCACTATTATCGTTTTCAAAAAAATGAAGATGTTTCTGCTCTGTTCATTGCATTGAAGCGACTAAGATCGGTAGAGAGCATTGAAAATATTTTTTACACCGCTTACAAAAAAGAAGAAAATATTTTAGATGGTTTATGGCATTTTATAGAGACATTACAATCGGTTTATCCTAGACAAACACGTGGTTATAGCTTTTTGGTGGGATCTATACCTAAAAAAGTACTTTCAGCAGGGACCTACAAGCGTTATATGATGTACTTACGCTGGATGGTACGTAAAGATGCTTTAGATATGGGTTTATGGTCCAAGATAGATAGAAAAGATCTGCTTATGCCTCTTGACACGCATACTTTTCAGGTTTCAAGACGTTTAGGCTTACTCCATCGCAAAACATACGATATGAAGGCCAGTATAGAATTGACAGATACTTTGCGTACATTTGATCAAGATGACCCTGTGAAATATGATTTTGCACTTTATCGATTGGGACAGGAAAAATTAGCATAAATCTAAGGTGTAAAAGGGTATAATCCCGCAATATAAACTTAACAAGAGGATGTTTTAATGGAAGGTGTATTTACTTACCTAGGTGCTATTTTCGGTCACGGACAATCGATGTTTGTTGCACACTTGCTTTTAGTAGCAATAATTATAATCGCTATAGCAAAAATGGCAACAAAGAGTCTTAGAGCGGTACCAACTGGTACACAAAATGTTTTGGAGGCGTACCTTGGTGGTGTGATCGCTATGGGTAAAGATGTGATCGGTGAAGAGCTTGCTAGAAAGTACCTTCCACTAGTCGCAGCAGTTGGACTCTTTATATTTGTGTCTAACGTTATCGGTATTATCCCGGGATTTGAATCTCCAACTTCAAACATTAACATTACGTTGCCTTTAGCACTTTTAGTATTTTTCTACTACAACTACGAAGGTATCAGAGAAAATGGTGTAATAAAATACTTTGCGCACTTTGCAGGACCTGTTAAAATATTGGCACCGCTCATGTTCCCGATTGAAATCGTTTCTCATATTTCAAGAATTATTTCACTTTCATTCAGACTTTTCGGTAACATTAAAGGTGATGACTTGTTCTTATGGGTACTTCTTATGTTAGTACCTTTTGTTGCACCACTTCCTGCCTATCTTCTACTTACGTTCTCTGCATTACTTCAGACGTTTGTATTTATGATCCTTATCTATGTGTACCTTGCTGGTGCTGTAGCTATGGAAGATGATCACTAAGATCAATTTGGACTGCTAAACATGAGACTGCAAAACGGACCTTTAAGTTTTGTAGTTAACTTTCTCTTGGGCGTAGCATGGGCATCTGTCCTGCTAGGTGCCATCATTTCATTTCTCGCTTTTTATCCAGAGAGTTTACTCTTCGCATTCATATCTGCTTTTATGGGTGCACTGCCGGGTATGATATCCGTACTTTTACTGGAACATATCATTACAGGAAAAGAGAAATATTTGGAACTGAAAAAACAAACAGCACTGCTTGAAAAACTTCTCGAACAAAAAGAGAACCCTAACAAGCAATGATCAGCTATGCTATCACTGACCCCTCTACCTTAGATTTCAACCATTTAGAACGTGACCTCAAAAGATTTTCCCAAAAAGCTTCTATGATCGTCTATAGAGACAAATCCCATGTTTCTAAGTTTGGAGCTGATTTCGTTAAAGCGGCTAAAGTGTTTGATTTTGAAAAAGTCATCATTCATGGTGATCCTTCATTGGCAAAGGATACAGGGGCTGACGGAGTACATTTAAGCAGTTTGCAACTAAATGAAATTGCTGATGCAAAAGCGATGAACCTTTTTGTTGTTGTCAGCACGCATACGATAGAAGAGCTCAAAAAAGCTGAAGCATTAGGTGCAGATATGGCAACCTTCAGCCCTATCTTTGAAACCCCAAATAAAGGCGCACCGGTTGGTTTGGAAATGTTGAGATCTGTCACGTCTCAGGTTCATATACCTGTGTTGGCCTTAGGAGGAATTTTGACAGAGGAACAGATAAAAGCATGTGAAAGATCTGGGGCAAGCGGTTTTGCCTCTATCCGTTATTTTGGAGAGTAGGCATGTTACGGATCAGTTTTATGCTTATCTCTCTCATATTTATATTTTTTTCATCTCTTCTACATGCCAAAGACATAGCAGCAGATTTTAGTGTTGAGTTTGGCATATTTGGTCAAGTAGGGAAGGTACATGCCACACTGACATCTGATAACAAATATTATATGTTAGATGCAAATGTATCTGCAGAAGGTATAGCAAGAGCAGTGACAGATGATCTTAAAGAGAGGCATATCTCAAAAGGACACCTTTCAAAAGGGTTCCTGGTGACAGACATGTATCAGATGATAAAATCTTTTGGATCCTACACGAGTACAACCATTTACAGAGTCAACCACAAAAAAAAGAAAGTCACACGACAGTATAAAAAGTGGAAATACGATAAGCAGATCATCAATGAGACAGAGACACTTGATTATTATGCTAAAGATGACTTGATGACCCTTTTTTTGAATCTTCCTCTACACATCAAAGAAAAATATAGACCTCAAAAATATCAATTTAAAGCTGTAGGTGAAGATCGTAAAAACGGCCGTGTCGACATTACCATACCTTCTAAGAAAGCTTTAAAAGAGATCATCAATTTTGTAGGTAAAGGTCAAGAAGGAGATTGGTACAGTACGGTGGTGATGCATCGTAAATTGTATCAAAGTAGACAAGGTGAACTCGATGTAAGGGTAGGCAAAGAGGGGCTGGTAGAAAAGGCAGTCTTGAAAGATCTGATCTTCTTTGGAGATGTACGTATCATCAAGCAATAGCACAGAATAAACTCTCTTAAATAAGCAAAACGCTATAATCTATGTCATTAAATACGCGTACTATTTGTAAGGATAATTACTATGTTTGAAACCGTCATCGGTCTTGAAGTTCATGTTCAACTTAACACTAAAACAAAACTCTTTTGCTCTTGTCCTACCTCTTTTGCAGAGCATCAAAATACAAATACCTGTCCTACTTGTTTAGCACTTCCGGGTGCTTTACCTGTGGTCAATAAAGAAGCTGCGATCAAGGCGATGAGACTTGGATATGCGATCAATGCAAATGTAAACCATGATTCGACATTCGATAGAAAATCTTATTTTTACCCGGACAGTCCTTCGGCGTATCAAATTACACAATTGACCAAAGCGATCGTACAAAAAGGCGAACTTTTCATAGACCTTGCAGATGGTACCCAAAAACGTATCGGTATGACTCAGGCACACCTTGAAGCAGACGCTGGGAAGAACATGCATGAGGGTAACCACTCTAAAGTAGATTTGAACCGTGCAGGTACGCCTCTGCTTGAAATTGTATCTGAACCAGATATGAGAAGTTCTGATGAAGCTGTAGCCTATTTGAAAAAACTTCACTCTACGGTACGCTACCTTGATATCTCTGATGCCAATATGCAAGAGGGATCGTTCAGATGTGATGTGAACGTCTCCATACGTCCTAAAGGGCAAGAAACATTTGGAACAAGGGTAGAGATCAAGAACATTAACTCATTTAAATTCGTCTCTGCTGCGATAGCCTATGAGGTACAAAGACAGACTGAAGCCTATGAAGATGGAGTCTATGAACAAGAAGTACACCAGGAAACACGCCTTTGGAATGTGGAAGAGGGTGTCACAAAGTCAATGAGAGGAAAAGAAGAAGCTGCCGATTACCGTTATTTCCCAGACCCTGATCTACGTCCGCTTATCGTGACGGATGAGATGATAACTGAAGCAAAGATCATGCCGGAACTTCCAGATGCAAAAGTAAAGCGTTATGTAGAGGAGCTTGGGATCAAGTCATATGATGCCCATGTGATCACTTTAGATAAAGAGATGGCATATTACTTTGAAGAGATGTTGGAGAACGGTGCTGTGCCTAAAACAGCTTTAACCTGGTTGACTTCTGAACTTCTTGGCCGTTTGAATAAAGCAGGACTCACGATAGAAGATTCACCTGTAGATGCTAAAACACTGGGTGCATTGGTTTCTAAAATTACCGATAATACTATCTCTGGAAAAGGCGCCAAAGAGATCCTTGATCATATGATGGAAAATGAGAGCCGTGACATCGATGCACTCATTGATGAGTTAGGACTTGCACAGGTAAGCGATGATGGTGCAATTTTAGCGATCATTGATGAGATATTGGCGGCTAATCAAGATAAAGTGGAACAGTATAAAGGTGGTAAAGATAAACTCTTTGGTTTCTTTGTCGGCCAAACGATGAAAGCAAGCAAAGGGTCTGCGAATCCTGCTAAGGTCAATGAATTACTTAAACAAAGACTAGGTTAGAAATATAATTCATCCATGGTACTCCACCATGAGATGAGCATTTTGGGAGGTAGAAATATATGCATGATTTCATAGTTAAACTCTCGCATATGATAGACAGTTCTGTACGCTATCAAAAGATAAAATCTTTTTTCCGTTCGCTTCTTGAAGATATAAACTACCCCTATAAAAAGTACTTTGATGCGTTTATGATCATGCTCATTGTGCTCTCTATTTCTATACTTATTTTGAGTAAAACAGGCAAAATTCCTGAGTGGCTTGTAGAATTTGATCTCTATTTTGTAACAAGTATTTTTGCAGTGGAGTATCTGCTAAGATTGTGGATCAGCCATGATATCCATAAATATCTCGTCTCTTCAGCTTCTGACTCCAGTAGATCTGAACGGTACTGGGCGGTTTTCAAATCTAAATTACACTATATGATGTCCCTACCTGCACTGATTGATCTTATAGCTATTTTCCCGAAATTTAGAATCTTGCGGCTGCTCAAACTGTATCATTATATGCATGGCGCATCGAGTCTTTTTAATGCATTGCTTAAAAAACGTTTTGAATTTGTTTTTTTAGGCTATATGCTTTTAGGCGTTACTTTTACCTTTGGTTCTATATTTTATCTGCTTGAATTTGGTATTAATCAGTCATTAGGTTCTTACCTTGATGCAATTTATTGGGCATTAGTGACCATATCTACAGTAGGTTATGGTGATATCGCTCCTGTGACTGAATTAGGTAAAGTAGTCTCTATGTTTGGTATCATTTTTGGTATCGCTATGATCTCTTTTGTGACTTCTGTAATGGTTTCTGCTTTTTCTGAAAGATTTAGTGAACTGCGTAATCAGGACAGCATCAGTCATGTGCATAAAATGCATAATGTTGTCATTATCAATGGATATGGACATTTGGGAGCAACCATCGCGAAAAAACTAAAAATACATAAAATCTATGAACCTGTTATCATAGAAAATGATGAAACGAAAGCGAATAAAGCACAACAAGATGGCTATCAAGTGATACATGCAGATGGTTCATCTGCAAAGATGGTTAAAACATTGTATGAAAGAGGGAATATCATAGCAATGCTTACGTTAAGCAGTTCAGATATCAATAATATCTACTTTACACTCAATGCAAAAAGTATAGAGGCTCAGTCTATTGTATATGCACGTATGAATCAAGTTGAGTTGCGTCCACAGTATGAAGCGACTAACGTAGATGGTCTGGTCGAGCCTTACAATGTGATCAATACGAGAGCTTTTCATTATTTGAAAAAACATAGTGAAGAGAAGAAAAAAAATATTTCCTTTTTTGGTTATACCCATAAGAGTAGCCATCTCTGTAAAATGCTCAAAGAAGAAGGGATAGAAGTCACGATCTATGAGATCGGAAATGAGAGTTATGAAGCAGCCAAAGATGACGGTTTTACCAATGTCATCTTTATCGATAAGAAAAGCAGTGAAACTCCGGATATAAAGGATGGGATTGCAGTGTGTGCGATGAATGATGAAGCTCTAAATGTCTACTACAGTATTACCCTGCGTGCCAATGGATTTGTAGATGAAATAGTGGCACTCTCTGATACGAAAGAAGACAATAGAAAATTGCTATTAGCAGGGGTGAGCAAAATATTTGATATGTATGATGAAAGTGCTTCACAGTTTGTAGAAATGATTGAAAATAATGTAAAAAGGGTAGAAGAATGAAATTGATTATTATAGAACGCCAATGGAGCAAAGCCCAATTGACTACGCTGACGCTATGTCAACTTCAGCAGTTGGCTCATGTGGCTAGCCACATAGGAAAGGTTTATAGATGAAATTAGCAATTATCGGTGCAGGGAAGTGGGGACAGGCATTGTATCATGCCTATAGTCAAAATAATGATGTGGTGATCTCTTCTCGTCATACTAAAGCGATAGAAAACTTTGTGCCTATGAGTGAAGCTTTAAAGCGTGAGTATTTGGTGATCGCAATTCCTGCACAGTTTGTTCGTGGATGGTTGAAAGAGAATTTTGTGGATCATGGACAAAAGATACTTGTAGCCGCCAAAGGGATAGAAACAAGTACAGGTGCATTTTTGAATGAAGTGTATGGCGAGTTTGTCTCTGCGGATAGACTGGCTTTTATTTCGGGTCCCTCTTTTGCAGCAGAAGTGCAACAGTCACTTCCTACGGCACTGAAGATAAGCTCTACCAATGAAAAACTGGCACAAACCTATGCAGATGCTTTACCAAGCTTCATCAAAGGGTATGTAGATGATGATGTCATCGGTGCAGAAATCTCTGGTGCCTATAAAAATGTCATTGCTATTGCGGGTGGTGTTTGTGATGGTTTAGGGCTGGGAAATAATGCACGGGCTGCACTGATTTCCAGAGGTTTAGTAGAAATGACACGTTTTGGAGAAGCGTTTGGTGCGAGAATAGAAACATTTCTCTCCCTAGGCGGGGCAGGCGACCTTTTTCTGACAGCAAGTTCGACACTCTCACGCAACTACCGTGTGGGATTAGGTATTGCCAAAGGTAAGAGTATGGATGAGATCCTCGAAGAATTAGGTGAAGTAGCTGAGGGTGTACCCACCGCTAAAGCCATCTATAAGATAGCAAAAGACAAAGATATCTATCTTCCTATCGCAGCAGAAGTCTATGCCATGATAGAAGAGGGTAAAGATCCTTTGGCAAGTGTAAAAGATTTATTGAGTTAAAGTGAAAGTAAAATATTTTATGAAGAGGAGAAAAATCAATGTATCATAAATTTAAAATTTTGATGACATTATGTATGTTTACTTTTCTCTTAGCTGATAAAATAGTATTACCTACACATGAGATCCATTTTAGAGGGCAAAAATACTTTGATGAATCTGACCTACAAGATGCTTTAGGTATTAAGACACCAAGTTTTTTTCAATTTTGGAAAGATGATACTCCCCGCATTAAAGACAAATTACTTCCTACCTTAGCCCTCTCTTTAAAAAGTTTTTATGACTCTGAAGGTTTTTATGATGCCAATTTTACGATCAAAGAGACTAATACTACAGTATTTGTTAGCATCAGTGAAAATGAACCTGTAAGAGTGCGGGATATCAATATTTCCAGTGACTATGAGATCTCTTCATTTATCACTATGAAAAAGGATGATATCTTCAGGGCTGAAACATTTATAGAGATAAAAAGTAAGATTATTGCACAATTACTCAAAGATGGGTATTGCAGTTATGATCTGGATAGCAAAGCCTATGTGGACCTGGATCTTCATACCGTGGATCTTCGTTACACTCTGCACAAGGGTGGTGTATGTACTTTTGGAAAATTGACGACATCAGGACTAGAAACTATAGATGACGATGTCATCCGTTCACGTGTAAAAGCCAAAGAGGGAGAACGGTATAGTACGGTTCTTATACAGGATACATCCAATAAACTTTATGGATTGGATGCATTTGACAGTGTTCTTATCAACGTAGATAAAAAGTTTTATAATGTGGTTCCGGTAGATATTACCTTTACGGAGATGGAAAAACCCTACCATTTAGAGGCTGGTGCAGGATATGATACGTATGTAGGGATGCGTGTTCTTGGTGAGATCACTAAACATAATTTTATGGGTAATGCTCAGAGCATAACTTTCAAAACTTCATGGTCACAAAGAGAGCAATTGATCATGGTGAGTTATTTTAAACCGGCACTGATGGATATCTTTGGTTATAACACTGATCTGGGTGGAAGGTTAGGATACTCAAACTTGGAGTTTGATGGCTTCAAAGAGGAAAAAACATTTGCTAGAGCATATTTGGAGCATGAAGAGGGAAGTATAAAGTTGAGAGCAGGTGTCGCGTTGGAGAATATTGTGATCACTAAATTAGCTGATCTTGACCCAAGTGCCGAGTTGTCACAGGCTGTCACTGAGGGTACTTTCCCTCTTTTATATCCTTATGTAGATTTTATCTACGATGCCAGAGATTCTAAACTCAATCCAAAATACGGGTATTATCTTTCTGCTTACGGTGAATTTGGTCTCTCCTATGATGAAGAAGCGAGTGTCTATTTGAAAACATTGTTCGAAGGTAGGATCATCCATACATTTTCTGACCTGACACTTGCAGCGGTAGGAAAGGTGGGTATTGTTGATGTCTCAACAGAGAATGGCCTGCCTGAATCAAAGTATTTTTTTGGAGGAGGTTCATACTCTAACCGTGCATACGGTTTTAGGGAACTGGGTGTGATCATTTCTCCGACTGAAGATACGATCAATGGTGCTTCAACCATGGCCAATCTCTCTTTGGAAGCAGATTATCCTGTATGGGGTGACATCTATGGAGCAGTGTTTACGGATCATACCATGCTTACGGATCAAAGTTATAATTTTAAAGGAGAGATCATAACAGCAACAGGGGTGGGGGTGAGATATATGACACCTATAGGACCCTTTAAACTGGATGTTGGTTTCAATGTAAACGATTTCTCACAGTATGGTATTTCATTTCAGATAGGACAATCGTTTTGATAAGTGTTACAAGCGTTAAAACGCAGTGCAATAAATCACTAAATGATTTATGTAAAACAGAAGACAGGGAGGCACTACATGGCGAGTCGTAAAAGCTTATTACTTTACGGACCAGTGCTTTGGATGAGAAAAATTATTGTCTATCTATTGATTACGGCTATAGTCTTGGGGCTTGTTCTATATTTTGTTCTCAATTCTGCTTTGGTTGTCAGAAAACTAGCCAATACCTATGCACCGGATTACAATATTTCTTACAGTCGTATACATGGGAATGTACTTACGGGAGTCATGATAGAAAATGTGGCTTATGAAGATGATCCATTGGCTAAACATATTACTTTCAAATGGAATCCTACAGGACTTTTTAAAAAAACAATTATAGTTAATACTCTGCGGGTAGAAAAAGCCAATGTTGATACGATAAAGAGACTTATTTCCTCTTTCTCTTCTGTTAAAAATAATGAGAGTGAGGAAAGTAGCAGCAGTAGTGAGTCAGTTGATATCGGTGTGAAGGTTGATCATTTAGCACTCACTCTTGAACCTTTTGTTGAACAAGGTATGAGGGTTTCAGATCTGATGTTGAATATAAATGGTTTAGCATATACACGTGAAAATGTGGATATACGTAAATTGGATCTGCATGTAGACACAAATGTAACAGAGTTAGTTTTTGATGCAAGTTTAAAAAGTGGTCATGTAAACGTTAAAGAATTGACTATAAAAGATGTTGATACACTTGCTCTGCAAACACTTTTTATCCCTGACAGTAATGAGAGCAATGTGAGTGACGAAAGTGATGTACTTGTGAGTTCTGAAACAAATGCGAGTAAAGATGCATCGGTAAATCCACTGATCCCTCAATGGGTACACCTTGATAAATTAGAGATCACTCTTCTTCCTTTTATTTATAAACCTGTGGATATTAGAACCTTCAGTCTAATCGGAAGTGACGCTGTTTTTGATGTAAAGAATCTTCTATTACAAAAGGCGAACTTGAATGTGAACAGCAGTACAAACCTCAGTGATATACGTTATAAAACAAGGGTGAAAAACAATAAGCTCATAGGAAAGGTGAATTTTAAACCTAAAAAAGCACTCTTTAAACTTTATGAACTTCCAATAAGAAGAGAAGCTGTGGGCGATATGACTTTAGATTTAAATGTTTCTCGAACCATGATAAGCTCAGACCTGAAGATAAAGATGGAACAGATACTTAAGGCTGGTGCAAACGATTTTAATCTTGATATCGACAATTTACATCTCAATGTGAAGTATGATATTGAAAAAAAGAGTGTCAAGGCTAAGAGTAACCTACGGTTGACCACACCTTATGCAAAAGATGTTTTGGTGACCAACCTTTTTACGATGGATACACATATAAACTATAGTGGAGAGATACATGCCAATCAATTCATCGGTGTAGATGCAAAATTTGTAAAACCCTTGAACAATTTACAGATCACATATAAAGGTGATACGCAAAGTATTCAAACAGATATAGAGTCTGAGAACCTTAAGGGGACATTTGCATCCTCTGATTTCAAGAAGGCTACATTACATTTAGAGAATAAACAGCCATTGGTACTTAATGCATTTATAGAACTGCCTGCTGAACTGAACCAAACAAAAGCCAATATTGTCATAGATGCGCCATTGAGCTTTGAAGAGAATGCCACCCTGTCAGCCTTTGCTAAAATAGATTCTAATGTGCTGAATGTGGATGCAAATATGAGTTATAAAGATACATTACAGATAGATGCACTCACTTATATTCCTGAAGAGTCACTTTTACGTGCGTATAGTGAAGAAGTAAAATGGAATATTTTGAACCCTATTAGGAGTGATGTTGAACTTGTGGGAAATACTATAGCGTCAGTGCTTAAAGCAGGACCTTTAAACGTATATGCACAGTATGATCTGAACAGTACAAAAGTAGATGGAAAGGTAATACTGGGCGGTTTAAATGCTGATGTATCCGGTAGTGTGAAAGAGAAGGTCACCGTAGATACGAAGATCTACTCTATGCATGCTTTGATAAAGAGTGTTGAAAGTGTTTATACACTTGGGGATGTGCCTATCGTGAAAGGAAGTGCAGATATATCTATGGGCTTCAAAGGTATGAAAGATGTAAATATTACACTGAAGTCACCTGAGATCATTTATCAAGCAGAGCGTAAAACAGAACATCATGTGAACGATATAGATCTAGTAGTGAATCTGCAAGAGGAAACAGTTGTATTGAACCGCTATACCTTTACCTATGCGGGGCAAAAACTTTTTTCTACAAAGCCGTCAACGGTTTCGTTTGATGATACGAATGTGAGTATTGCCCCTCTTTGGATTAATGATAGGTTAAAGGTAGAGGGCAAGTATAATTTAAAAACGAGAAAAGGAACGATTGATTCAGACGCTGATCAATTTCATCTAGACCATGAGATCATTGATCTGGACAGTAATATCGATATAAAAACTGTATTGGATGGGAATAAAACATCGGTCAATGGAGAGATCATTCTTTTGGGCGGCAATATACATTATGATCTAAGTCAAAAAACGTATGCTTCTGACAGCGATATCATCATCGTTCAAGATATGAAAAAGAAAGAACCAAGTCCATTTATGGATGGTCTAAGTGCTTCAGTACAGATAAAGACACAAAAACCACTTATCTATAAAAAAGGCGATGTAGACATAAAAGCTCTAGTAGATCTAAGTGTGTATAAAGCAGAACAATCAGAATTTATGGTATTAGGTTCAGTGGAGTTACTCAAAGGGGGAAGTTATACTTTCCAGGGTAAGAAATTTATTTTGGATAAGAGTTATGTGCATTTTACAGGTAACCCAAACAAGCCTCTTCTTGAAGCAAGTGTAACCTATAAATCTCTACATCATCTTATTACCATTATGGTCACAGGTTCAGCTGATACACCAAATATCAATTTTACCTCTAAACCTGCTTTGACTAAAGAACAGATATTGTCGATCATTTTATTTGATTCAGAAGGTGGTGCTGGAACGAACAGTGGTGAAGATATGATGAAAATGATGGGAGGAGCTATGGCAAAGTCAGCCCTTTCAAATCTGGGTGTACAATTAGACCATCTTGTACTAGGTGAAGGTAATAGTGTAGAGGTAGGTAAAAAGTTGACAGATGAGATCACTATTATCTATGTGAATGATGAAGTCTCCAGTGTGAAACTCAAATATGAACATGGAAAACGCACTGAAAGTGTTATCAGTGTGAGTGAAGAATCACAATCCTATGACATACTCTATAAAAAGGATTTTTAAGCATCTTGTTTACGATATAGTGAAGATGCTAGGCAGCACAATACGAAATCAAGTACAAGGTTCTATGGCTATGAAAGTCTGTGTTTAAAGTCTTCATATCCGAAGTTACGTACCACTTCTACTGTGCCATCTAGTTTTTGAATCGCAATAGAGGGAAGTTTCACTCCATTAAAGGTAGTAGCTTTAACCATGGTATAGTGCATTTGGTCTTCAAATATGATTTTATCGCCAATGCTCAGCGGTGTGTCAAAACTATAATCCCCCATGATGTCACCGGCTAAACAGGTATTTCCCGCAAGTCGGTAGGTATATGGTTTTTCTCCAGGCTTAGCTGCATCACGTACCTCTGCACGGTAGGGCATAATGATAGTGTCAGGCATATGGGCTTCGGCTGAAGAGTCCAGGATCGCTATATCCATACCATTGTGGACAATATCAAGTACGGTAGTCACTAGTGTACCTGTCTCCCATCCTATGGCTTCTCCAGGTTCAAGATAAACTTCTACATCATATCTCTTTTTAAAGTCGTTGATGAGCTGTATAAGCTTCTGAGTATCATATCCTTCCCGTGTGATATGATGTCCCCCACCAAAGTTTATCCACTTCATTTTCGGTATGTATGCGCCGAATTTCTCCTCAAAGTTTTCCAATACATTTTCAAGGGCATCACTGCCTTGCTCACAAAGTGCATGAAAATGTAAGCCATCACACTCTTGTAAAATAGAATCATCTATATTTTGTACGGTTGTACCGAGTCTGGAGTAGAGTCCGCAAGGATTGTATATCTCTTTGGGTGACTCTGAATATTCCGGATTCACACGCAGTCCCAATGAGAGTTTTGGATTGATCTTTTTAGCTTGCAAAGCAAATCGATGGAATTGGGCAGGGGAATTAAATACCAGATGATGTGATATCTTGGCTATTTCATCGATCTCCTCTTCTTTAAATGCAGGAGAGTAAGTATGTACCTCTTTAGAAAATGTTTCATCAGCAAGCTTTGCTTCATGTAGACCACTGGCGCAGCATCCATCAAGATAGGGTTTGATAAGTGGAAAACTTTTCCACAAAGCATACCCTTTGAGTGCAAGTAATACTTTAGCTCCACTCTGTTGCTTAATATCTGAGATCAATTCAAGGTTTTTCAGCAGTTTTTCTTCTTCTAAAAGCCAACAAGGAGAAGGTAAAGTATAGTGTATATTTTTCATAAGAAATTATAACAATAGAATCCAAAATATTTTGTTATAATAGAGCAAATATTTTAGTTTAGAGAAAAAGGGGATATATTACTATGCATAAAAGAGAGAATGAGAATCGTTCACATAGTTTGAAATTTAATGGTTCTGAACTAGAATTGGTTGTAAAAACATTAGATAAATTAAAAACGACAATTGATGTCGTTTATTATCTTATGGAACATGAAAATGCGCAATCTTTTGTTCTCATGGTTGTAACAGCAAAAGATGTAGATTTAAATACATTGTTAGATAAACAGAAGCGTGATACAGATATTTTGTTTGAAGTCGATAAAGAAGAATCATTCTACGTAATGCTTTGTCAAGATACAAAGGTTGATGGAGGATATCGATTTGCAGAAAGAATTATTAAAAATATTCAATCAGAAAATGGTACCGAAATTTATTGTACAGAAGTGGAAATAAAATCTACACATTTTACTCCTCAACAAATCATTTTAAAACTTCTTGAAACCTTTATAAAAAGTCAACGTGACAATAAGATGGGTGAAATTGTTTTCAGAAGTCTGAATTAATTAGTAGGTTTTAAGGGATTTTACAGTAAAATCCCGTCCAAATATACCGCAGTAATGCAGGTAAAAACATATTAAGGATGATTCGGAATGAAAAGAACATACCAACCTCATAGTACACCAAGAAAAAGAACACACGGATTTAGAACAAGAATGAAAACTAAAAATGGTAGAAAAGTAATTTCTGCAAGAAGAGCTAAGGGTAGAAAAAGACTAGCTGTATAATACTTCTGGTATAAAACCATCAGTTCTATAAAACATTTTACTAGGATTAAAACCAGTAAAGAGTTCAACAGCGTGTACAAACACGCTACAAAAACCTGGCATACGCCTTATTTTGTGCTTTTCTTCAAAAAGAGTGATGAGTACAAAGTAGGTTTTGTTGCCTCTAAAAAAATTGGAAATGCAGTTCATCGAAACAGAGCAAAACGTTTGTTAAGAGCACATTTCATCGAAAATATAAACCTCTTATCTCAAGGTAGTTACGTATTGGTTGCAAAACCTGCACTTATTGAAGAAAACTATTCTGTGACTCGTAAAGCGTATCTACATGCACTTAAGAAGTGTACTGCAACATAATTTAACACAGTTAACACTATACTATCATTGATATATTATAAAAGGCATAATTTTGGAACAACAAGATTTAAATAAACGACTTCTTCTGGCACTGGCACTTTCTTTCTTTGTATTTATAGGATATAGCTATTTTTTCCCGGCTGCAAAACCTACACAAACTACAGAACAAACAACCAATACATCCCACCAAACTCCTACAGTAGATAAAGCAAACGTACCTACACCAAGTACTTCAGCAGTAACAGCAGCAAGTGCACCAGTACAAATGGCATCAACGGGTTTGATCTCTGTTAAATCTGATAACTTTATTATGACCGTGGATGAATACGGACGTATCTCTCAAGTTGAACTTTTAGAAGCGAAGTATCATGATGAAGATGGTAACAATCTGAAAATTTTAGGCGTGAATGAAGTGAAGCCATTGGAAGTAAGGTTTTCAGATGCAAAATTGAATGAAGAAGCATTTAAAACACCTTATGTCACCAGTGAAAGTAAAACGATAGATGTGAGCAAAGGTCCTCAAACAGTAACTTTAACACAAAAACTCTCTTCTGTGACAGTAACAAAAAAGATCACTTTTAAGCCTACAGGACAGTACGATGTGACAGTAACAACTTCAGTTCCAACACCATACTTCATCACACCAGGACACAGACCGGTAGCTGACCAGTCTATGTATATGCTTGTAAGAGGGGCATTGGTAAAGGGGGCGGATAATATTATCAACACTGTAGAAGACGGTGATGCTGAAGGGTATGAAAAGTTCCAAAATGCAAAAATAGCTTCTGCTTTTGACAGATATGTTGCTTCAATGTTCTTCGATTTTGAAAAAGGGATGAATGTTTCAATCTTAAAAGAGGCCAATGGTGATCCTCTTATCTTTGTACAGGGAGCTGATACATTAAAGTTAAATGCTTATATCGGACCTAAAGAGGAGAAAATACTCAGTGCGATTCATCCAGAGCTTACAGATGCCATTGAATTTGGATGGTTCTCATTTCTTGCAAAACCATTTTTCAAAGTATTACTCTGGATCAATGATTATGTGGGTAACTGGGGATGGGCGATCATCCTCTTTACTTTACTTGTAAAATTTGTGTTATTCCCACTTTCATACAAAGGTATGATGTCAATGAACAAACTGAAAGACTTGGCACCTAAAATGAAAGAGATCAAAGAGAAGTATAAAGGTGATCCTGCAAAAATGAATGCACAGATGATGGAAATGTATAAGAAACACGGTGCAAATCCTATGGGTGGATGTTTACCGCTTATTCTGCAAATTCCTGTTTTCTTTGCGCTTTACCGTGTGCTTTTAAATGCAGATGAGTTGCAAGGTGCCGGATGGATACTCTGGATAGACAATCTTGCTGTGATGGATCCTTATTTTGTACTTCCTGTTTTAATGGGTGCTTCTATGTGGTTCCAGCAAAGGATCACGCCAAGTAACTTTACGGATCCATTACAGGAAAAGATCTTTAAGTGGTTCCCTGTGATCATGACGGTGTTCTTTGTCTATTTCCCATCTGGTCTTGTATTGTACTGGCTAGTGAACAACTTGTTTACGATCGCACAACAATACTTTATTAACCATATGTATAAAAAACAAAAAGCGTTGGCAGTTGCAGCGCACAAGAAAACAAAGGACTAGGTGATGAAAAAGGTTGAAGCACCAACACTGGAAGAAGCCTATCAAAAAGCTTCTCAAATGTTGGGCTGCTCTGTTTCTGAACTTCAGTCTGAAGTGATGCAGCATCCTTCTAAAGGACTCTTCGGTCTTTTGAAAAAAAATGCAATAATCGTAGCAACATGTAAAAAATCTGCTTCAAAGCATGCAAAAAATGAAGTGAAAAAAGAAGCACTTGATGTTCCAACTATAGAGGAGAGTGTGGCTTCTGAAATTATCGAAACAGTCAAAGAAGAACAAACTGCCTTAAGTACACTTACGGAACCTGAAATTGAAAAAAATGCTATTGTCGATAGCTTCTTTGAAGTAGACCATCATGAAGATGAAGTATTTGAGGATGAAACGGTTGTCTATGATGAGCTGGCACTGATGATAGAAGATCAACTCAAAGAGCTGCTTTCTCACTCTTGTTTTGATATAGATGTGGTTGAAGTAGATGTCAGAGACAATACGGCATTGATCTTCATCGATGGTAATGATGCAGCACTTCTCATCGGTAAAGAGGGGTATCGTTATAATGCTCTTTCATATATGCTTTTTAACTGGTTACATGCCAAATATGAACTTTTTATTAAGCTTGAGATCGCAGAATTTTTAACGACACAACAGGAGATGATACGTAATTATATTAAACCGGTCATCGAAAATGTAGAAAAACAGGGAAAAGGTAAAACACGTTTCCTTGATGGTATTTTGGTACAAATAGCACTGGAACAGCTGCGTGAAAGATTCCCTGATAAATATGTGGCGGTCAAGACAAGCAGAGACGGTAAAAAATTTGTTGTCATAAACGAATTCAACAACAATAAGAACAATGGATAATAATATTATAGAGCGTATATGGAACAAAGTACCATATACTACTTCTCAGCGAAGAGCTCACACGGCTAGACTCGTTTGGATGAATTATGCATAATTCAATTGCTGCTATTGCCACTGCACATGGTGTTTCTTCTATCTCTATTATTAGAGTGAGTGGAGATGCTGCATTGGAGATAGCACATAAAATATCTCATTTAGAAAACATTACCCCAAGACACGCACATCTCACATCTTTGTATAATTTTAACAATGAACTGATAGACCATGCAATCATGATTTACTTTGCGGCACCGCACAGTTTTACAGGTGAAGAGATTGTAGAATTTCAGTGTCATGGTGGAATGATCGTTGCACAGGAGATACTTGATACCATCACTTCTTATGGCGTAAGACTTGCTGAACCAGGTGAGTTCTCTAAGCGTGCATTTCTCAATGGTAAGATCGATCTGACAGAAGCAGAAGCCATTTCAAAACTGATAGAAGCCAAAAGTGTAGATGCTGCGAAGATATTGGCAAAACAGATGAAGGGTGAACTCAAAACCTTTGTGGATGAGAGCAGGGATGCACTTTTAAGATCTTTGGCGTACTCTGAAGTCATGATCGATTATGCTGAAGAAGATATCCCTGATGACATTATGAGCAGTATACGTACACAGTTGGATGCACTCACAGATCAGATAGAACAGATCGTCGAAGCGAGTCATAGACGAAGAGGCTTGATTGAAGGTTTTAAAGTGGCGATCGTAGGAAAACCAAATGTAGGTAAAAGTTCTCTACTGAATGCCTTGCTTTCGTATGACAGGGCCATCGTCAGTGATATTGCTGGAACGACTAGAGATACGATTGAAGAGCAGGTACGTATAGGTTCCCATATTATACGATTGGTAGATACTGCAGGGATACGTGAATCAGAAGATACGATAGAAAAGATAGGAATAGAACGTTCGCTTTCATCTGTGAAGGATGCGGATGTCATTGTTGCACTTTTTGACAGTTCACGTCCATTTGACGAGGAAGATGCAAAAATACTTTCTATTCTTGAAGCAGTTGAAGATAAACATATTGTGGTTGCCTTAAACAAATCAGATCTTGCTAGGGTATTTGATATTACGAAACTTCACTCCTATGATGTATTGGAAGTCAGTGCCAAAAAAGCTTTTGTGAAACTTACAGAAAGACTTGAACGCCTTTTTGATAGCATTGGAGAGGGAGAAGAGCTTATGCTTATCTCTTCTAGGCAGATCGAAGCCGTAAATAAAGCAAAATCCTCTATAGAAGAAGCGAAGGCACCTTTAATGAATGGCGAGTTAGAGTTTTTTTCTTATCATTTACAAGAAGCGGTCAAATCTATCTCATCTATCTCTAAACCTTATGACTCTGAAGAGATACTGGACAAAATGTTCGGTGAATTTTGTTTAGGAAAATAAGATGCAGATCGTTGAATTTTTTGATACGCTGGAAAATATAGAACTTTATATACTTTTAGCTTTGTCAGTTTTTACGATTTGGTTTATCTTTAATACGATCAAGTATTATAAAGGTGAAAAAAGAAAAGTAAAGCATCTGCATCGATTTGCCAAAGAGGGTGAAGTTGAGGCACAACAATCTTTGGCACATAGATATCGTAAGGGTTATGCGGTAAAAAAAAGTTGCCAAAAAGCAGCATTTTGGTATCAAAAGGCTGCTTTTTCTGGTGACAATGATGCAAAAAGTTTGTTAGAAGAGATACGTGAAAAGAAGCGTTGTTAATAGACGATAGTAAAGTTAATTGTGTATAATATCGAAATTATAAATGAAGGTATAAAATGTTTAAACTAGGCACTATGATCATAATGTCACTGATGGCAATGTCTTTATTTACAGGATGTGTGCAGAGAGATATACATCTCAATAAAAATAGAAATTTTTGGGCTAACTATAGTAGTGTAGATGATGTCAATATATCTGATGACAATCTCACAGAATCTGAGATGATGATCATGGAAGATGGTGAAGAGAATAAAATGGCACGTATTGAATTCCCTGAATCGGAGTATTATCGTTTGCCTAGAACAGGTAAAGGGACAGTCAAGGGTAGCATTTATGTGAAGGATTACTATGATAAACGTGTATTGGGCGCAAGTACACGACTCTACTTAAATCCGATCACAAGTTATTCAGAACAGTGGTATGAAGAGAGTTATTTAGGTGGGTATAAAATGCAGGAAGCAGACCCCAGACTCTTTAATTACTTAAAGTTCACAGCTTCAGACAAAAATGGTAAATTCGCATTTTATGGTGTACCTTCGGGAAGTTATTATCTTATCGGTACTGTTAAATGTGGAGAAGAGTGTGGGTATGAAAGTATGAAAAATATACGTATAGCAACGAAAGTGACTGTACGTGGAAATCAAATCGTAGAACAAGATTTGACCAGGAGAGTAGAGTAAAGCCTATCTTTGCTTATCCCTTTGGATAAGCAGATTTCAATGCACTGTAGAGACCATTTGGAGTCACATCTTCATTTTCTTCAAGTACGCGTTGCATGACGACGTTATCTTCCTCACCATTCCATATTTTAATGTATGATCCCTCTTTATAACCGTGGTCCTGTCTGAACTGGTTTAAGATATTTTTTCCTACATAAAGTTTATACAATGCATCTAGGTTGAGTCCGGACTGAACAGCTACATCGATAAATGCTTCCATAAGTTTTTCTGTAGATGCATCACAGAAAATAGTTTTCATTAAGTGTTCAACCACTTCTATCTGTGCATAATAATCTTTTGTTGTAGGTATGATGTCAGCAGAAAAAGTTTGAAAATTTGACAATGCATTAATATTTTCAGCTAAAGTTTCAATACTCCCAAGACTTTGCATTTTATAGTCTTCCAATCCTTGCGACATAATGAAATGCCAAATATCAACAGCTTCTATTTGAATGTTTGCATAATCAGGTTCAGCAGCTATATTTTTCCAGTGTTTCCAAGGGTAAGACTCTATAAGTTCGGCACACTCCAAATAGGTACAACGTTTCCAGTCAATGAGTTTCCCGTTTTTAGTGATACCTTTTTCCCAACCTTCACCATTGGTTGCATCATTAAGTTGTTGTTGAAGCAGCAGCATCTGTAAAATCTTATCCATTTATAGCCTTTAATTCGTAGTGGAATATTCTACCTTTTTATCACTTATTTAGTACTTTTTGAGTAAAATATGGCTCTTATTTTACCTCCTAAAAGGACAGATATATGTCACAACCTATTGAAGATTTAGATGAAGTTTTAAAAAATCATAAACTTAGCAAAGAAGAGTACCAAGATATTTTACGTATCTTAGATGGTCGTCACCCAAATATCGTAGAAATTGGCATTTTTTCTGCAATGTGGTCAGAACACTGTTCCTATAAGTCAAGTACAAAATACCTTAGAGGTTTTCCTACAGAAGCACCATGGGTCATCCAGGGACCGGGAGAAAATGCTGGTGTCATTGATATAGGTGAAGGTATGGCGGCTGTCTTTAAAATGGAAAGTCATAATCACCCCTCATTCATAGAACCTTTTCAGGGTGCAGCGACAGGTGTAGGTGGGATACTTAGAGATATCTTTACGATGGGTGCAAGACCTGTAGCTAACCTCAATGCTTTACGTTTTGGTACGGTAAAAGGAGACAGCGATATTGCAAAATACCAAAGACACCTTGTTCGTGGTGTAGTTGACGGTATCGGATCTTACGGAAACTGTATGGGGGTTCCTACAATTGGTGGTGAAGTGAGTTTTGATGAATCTTACAACGGAAATATTCTTGTGAATGCCTTTTCTCTTGGACTGGTAAAATCAGATGAGATCTTCTTGGGTGTTGCATCAGGTATAGGTAACTCTGTGATGTATGTAGGTTCTAAAACAGGTCGTGATGGTCTTGGTGGAGCGGTTATGAGTTCTGACAGTTTCACTGAAGAGTCTAAATCACTTCGTCCGACAGTGCAGGTTGGTGATCCATTCACTGAAAAATTGCTGCTTGAGGCATGTTTAGAGCTTTTCAAAACAGACCATGTGGTAGGTATCCAAGATATGGGTGCGGCAGGACTGACTTCTTCAGCATTTGAAATGGCTGGTAAGACAGGTGCAGGATTGATCATGCACTTAGATCAAGTACCGGCAAGAGAAGAAGGTATGACCCCATATGACTTTATGCTTTCTGAATCACAAGAGCGTATGTTAATCGTCGTGAAAAAAGGACGCGAAGCAGAAATCGAAGAGCTATTTGAAAAATACGATTTAGATGCTGTGTCAGTTGGACATGTTACGGAAGATAAAATGCTTCGTTTGCTTCATAAAGGTGAAGTAGTAGCAGAAGTTCCTGCTGATGCTTTAGCTGAAGAAGCGCCTGTTTATTATAAACCATCAAGTGTTCCAGCTTACTTCACAGAATACCAAGCGATGGATAATGTGGAACCTCAAGTATCTGACTATAAAGAAACACTGCTGAATTTATTGAAACAACCAACCATTGCTTCGAAAGAATGGGTTTACGATCAATATGATTATCAAGTACGCACGAGCACAGTTGTTACACCTGGTTCAGATGCGGCAG
>ENA-OVOD01000006-OVOD01000006.1-sediment-metagenome-genome-assembly--contig:-NODE-6-length-24347-cov-3.646518_pt1 | contig 24347 bp, 22 predicted proteins | sample MGYA00250097_ERZ650218 | MGnify/ENA primary metagenome ERZ650218 (study PRJEB26732, sample SAMN07278952) | sediment metagenome | biome: marsh; feature: saltmarsh; material: sediment | place: USA... | reverse complement strand
TGCAAAATTTTTTACTTGATGAGAATAGAATAAAACTTATTCAGAGGGATACAAATAGCGGTAAACCAGCAATAGCTAAAAATGAAGCATTAAAATATATCAATGGAGTATATATAGCTTTCTTAGATAGCGATGATTTATGGATGGAAGATAAATTAGAAATTCAAATAAATGTTATGGAATCAAATAACCATCTTGGATTAACATATACCGGCGGTTATTGGATCGATTCATCAGATAATATTATTAAAAAATTTATGCCAAGATATGAATGCGGATATAATCTGTCCAATCAATTAAAAAGGTATGAAATAAATAATCAATCTGTGATTATCACAAAAAATGCTCTCGACAAAACACTTCAGCATTTTAATGAGAGTATCACAATCGGAGAGGATTATAATCTTTATATAAATATTGTTGCATTATATGAATCATGCGCAATAAAAGAGTATTTGGTTCAATATAGAATACACGAAAATGCAATTACTAAAAGAAAAAAACAGATTACAGATGGAGTGTTGGTTACACTTAAGGAAATAAATAATAAGTACAATATAAAAACGAAGTATTCATTATGGTATTTTTTAACATACTTAAAGGCAATTCGATTTAAATATATTAAAAAAAATTGGAATTAATATATAAAAAGAAAGATTATCTCATATATATATCTATAAACGAAAGATTATGGGGGATAATGGTAGAATTAAAGCTATTAAGAAATTGATTTACAAAGAGCAATTTTATAGAACGCTGTCACAAATTTGAAGGAAACTGATGAGAAAAGAAAATTTTACTGAGAATAATATAACACTATTGTTATTTTTTATGCTTTTGGCATATCTTTTTAGTATAGGGGGCAGACTATATTGGCCAATGTATTTTGCTGATAATGCTTCAATGTTCTATGCTGGACAGCTAATGATCAATACAAATGATGGTTACTTTTTTGCAACGGGAGCACGAGATATTATTGAGGGCATTGATAATACAGTAAAGCAAAGTGCCCATGCCATTAAAACAAGTGCTGGGCTAGTACTGCTCACAGTGTATGCAGATAAATTATTGCCTTTTTCATTAGAAACGATTATTTTATATATGCCTGCGGTCATTTCTAGTTTGATTGTCATTCCTATCATTTTAACAGGACGATTGATGGGACATACACTGCTTGGTTTTTTTGCAGCGTTACTTGGTTCCATTGCATGGAGTTATTATAATCGAACAATGACGGGGTACTATGATACAGATATGTTCTCCGCAATGGCTCCTATGTTCATACTCTATTTTTTAATGAAAAGCACAATGGATTTTACCCCAAGGTCTGCATTATATGCTGCTGTTGCAATAGCCCTTTATCCATTCTTATATGATGCGGGAAAATCCATTGTATATGCTATGGGGATCATTTATGCGTTTTATATGATGTTCTATCACCGCAATGAGAGAACAACATATGTATCAATGGTTTTGGTATTTTTTGCATTAGTGCCTTTACCTTTGGTCGCACCATTTAATTATATGATAAAAATAGTTGTACTACTTGGATTATATTTTGTATTGCAAAAATCATCTGTAGAGCAGAAAAAACTTATGTTCGTTTCAGGTGTGTTATTTTTGTTATTTATGTATTTTGGTAATGTATTTGGATTAATACTTACGAAAGTGTCGGGTTATATTTCTACAGGTACTGCAACAGAAGGTTTACATTTCTATGGTGTGAAACAAACGATCAGAGAAGCGGGAAAAATTCCTTTTGAAACGTTTGCTAACCGTATTTCAGGGTCTCAACTTGGTGTGATCCTTGCTTTCTTAGGTTATATTGTGTTAGTTGTAAGACATAGAGCATTTATTTTGGCATTGCCCCTTATCGGCATAGGGGCTTTTGCTTTATGGGGAGGGCTTAGGTTTACCGTTTATGCTGTACCTGTTGCTGCAATGTCTGCCATTTATCTTTTTTGGACACTAGGGGAACTTTTACAAAATAAGAAGCTTAAATATACTCTGGCAGCAGTTGCAACTGCTGCCATGCTTTACCCTAACATTATACATGTCATCGGATACAAAGTACCTACAGTGCTTAATAAAGCGGAAGTTGAAGACCTTGAAGCATTAAATAAAATAGCAAGTGGAAAAGACTATACTTTGGCATGGTGGGATTATGGATATCCTATCTGGTATTATTCAGAAACTTCTACATTGATTGATGGAGGAAAACACAATAATGATAATTTTATCATCTCTAAGATCATGCAGACCTCTTCTTCTGAATTGGCTGCCAATTTAAGCCGATTAGCTGTAGAAACATATGTGGATTCAGATTATAAGATCGTAGCAGATACTATTTTTAAGAATAAACAAGAAGAGCAGCTTGATCCTAATCTTCTTTTAGCTGAATTGGCAAGTGGAACATATACACTTCCCCCAAAAACAAGAGATATCTATCTCTATCTTCCCTATAGGATGATGAGGATTTTCCCAACTGTAGCTGTATTTGGTAATTTGGATTTAACTACAGGACAGCAAGAGAGGAACATTGCATTTTATCCTACGCAGGCTGTGAACAATAAAGAGGGAAAACTTACTTTTAGAAATGGCATTATGTTTGATACAACAAGAGGTGTCATTGGATTGGGACAACAAGAAAAAGGTGTGAAGTATTTTATAGTGACACAAAATACAAAAGAAGGAAAGTTGCAAGTACAGTCTCAGATCTATCATGCTGATGGTGAATATGTCGTGGTATATATGAAAAGCTATGGACAGTTTGTTGTCATGGACAGTGAGACATTTAATTCTATGTATGTGCAAATGTTTATGCTGGAGAAGTATGATCGCAACCTTTTTGAACTGGTAGTTTCATCACCCTATAGTAAAATTTATAAACTTAAGATATAAAATAAAAACTATTTTTTTAAAGTCAATTCTTTTTTATAGAGATATCGGTAGAGCAGTGTATAACAACCGATAAAAATTAAGATAATAAGAAGATTTACTTTGGAATTATTGGCGTAAAGAGAGGAACACAACATAAAAGGTGCAGTGCCCAATAGAATCATCACCGATGTGAGTGGATTATTCTGCGTTACATGTTTATAGATAAGCATATGCAGATGGTAGGCATCGGGCTGCATGGGGGAGCGACCAGATTTAGTTTTTCTATAAATGGAAAATAGTACTTCCCATACAGGATAGATCAATACTGCAAGAATGTACCATGGACTGACTTCGGTATAGTTACTTGCCAAGAATATCCCTGTCAAAGCAACAATAAAACCTAACAAATAAGCTCCAGCATCTCCGAGAAAGATTTTACCTTTTGGAAAATTTACTAAAAAGAATGCAAGTACTGCAAAAGCGACGATCATAGATATATGTAAGATTTCGTGATTCTCTACTTGAATGGCTACCATGCTAAAAGAGAGAAGAATTAATAAGACTATACCAGATGCAAGCCCATTAAAACCATCTATAATATTAATAGCATTCATAAGTCCTACGATAGCAAAAATACTAAATAGCATACCTGCCCCATAAGGAAGATGGAGGCCAAGACCCAAATAGGTAACAACTGAACCGGTCAATAAAACAGCACTTAAAGCAGCAATAAATTGTAAGAGCAAGCGAGTCTTTGGCTTTAATGAGCGATGAAAATCTTCAAAGATACCGCTTAGGAATGCAAGTAAAATGGAAAATAGAAGTTTCCATCCCAAAGGAGTAAAAAGGAGAAAGATCATACCTATCAGAATGCCAATTCCTCCTGCTCTTGGAGTGGAAAGGTCATGAAAATTTTGAGGTTTATCTTCTGTGTGGGAATCAATAAATAAATGATGTTTATGGGAAAATCGAATCACTATAAACTGTAAGATGAGTGAGACAATAAATGCTCCGAGAACATACCATCCTAATTGACCCATAAATGTCCTTTTTGAGAAAATTCTATCACAATAGACTTTAAAAAGTTTTCTTATCGTAAATTAATCATTTTTAATGTCAGACATAGGTACGATAATGTAGTATATAAAGTTATATGTAAATATAATTAAAGATAATTAATTTAAAAGGGACAAGAATGTATAGAAAGATAATAGCTGGGTTTTTAGTATTAGCAACATCATCATTATTTGGTATGAGTTTAGAGGAGCTGAATAGTGCATCTAAGGTAGAACTGATGGAGATTAAAGGCATTGGTGAGGCAAAGGCCACAGCGATTATAAATGAGAGGGAAAAAGGTAAATTTAAATCATTTGAAGACTTTCAAAGAGTTAAAGGCGTCGGTGAAAAAATGGCTTTAAAAGTGAAAAACAGTAGCAAGTCATAGATCAATAGCATCACAGTAGTTACTGTATCTATTAAAAGAAGAACAAAACAATTAGAAAGAAGAGCTTGTATCTTCTTTTTATGCCCCGAAGTATAATCCGCTTTAACCACATTTTCGCTACAATTCACTAATTTATTTTTAGACTTTATTTAAGGCATTATCATGACAGTTACACGTTTTGCACCTTCTCCGACAGGTTATCTTCACATTGGTGGGCTTAGAACAGCACTTTTTTCTTGGCTTACAGCACAGCATAACAAAGGTAAGTTTTTACTCCGGATAGAAGATACCGATATGGCCCGTAATTCTGAAGAAGCAACAGAAGCGATCCTCAAAGCATTTGAATGGGTAGGTATGAGTCATGATGGTGAAGTGGTGTATCAGTCCAAACGTTTTGACATTTATCATAAGTACATCGATCAGCTTCTGGAAGAGGGGAAAGCCTATAAGTGCTATATGAGCAAGGATGAACTTACTGCTTTACGTGAAGAGCAGATGGCGAAAAAAGAGCGTACACGTTATGATGGACGCTACCGTGATTTTACCGGTACCCCACCAGAAGGTGTTGAACCGGTTATCCGTATTAAGGCACCACAGGAAGGGAATATATGTTTTACCGATGGTGTCAAAGGTGAGATGTGTATTTCTGCGGATGAGGTAGATGATTTTGTTATCGCCAGAGCGGACGGTTCTCCTACGTATAATTTCGTAGTTGCGATAGATGATGCCTTGATGGGACTGACAGATGTCATTCGTGGGGATGACCACCTTTATAATACGCCTAAGCAGATCGTGGTCTACAATGCACTTGGATTTCCCCTCCCAAATTTTAACCATGTGGCCATGATCAATAATGAACAGGGTAAAAAACTCTCTAAAAGAGATGGGGCTACGGATGTTATGGAGTATAAAGCTCTGGGATATCTTCCTGAGGCACTTTTGAACTTTTTGGTACGCCTTGGTTGGAGTCATGGAGATCAGGAGATCTTTAGTATTGAAGAGATGATAGCACTCTTTGATCCTAAAAATATTAACAAGAGTTCATCCAACTATAATTTGGATAAACTCCTTTGGTTAAATGCGCACTATATTAAAAATACGCCAAACGATGAGCTTGCCTTACTTCTGAAAGATTTTGGTGTGGATATTCATGGGCACGATAAATTGGAATTGCTTCTTGATGCAACAAAAGAGAGAGGAAAGACACTGGTTGATCTCGCAGAGCAGATCAATCTCATCCTTACAACTCCTGCTCAGTATGATGAAAAGTCTTCCAAGAAAGCGTTTAAAGGTGAAGCCAAAGAGATCTTGAATGATTTTGCTTTGATGTTGAAAAACTGGGATAAGACACTTCACCTTCCTTGTGATTACCATGAAGTGATGGAAAAACTTGTTGAGACAAAAGAGATAGGATTTGGGAAAATAGGCATGCCGCTTCGTGTGAGTCTGCTTGGTTCTATGACAGGCTCCGGGCTTGATGAGATCATGGCGATTTTGGGTGTGGACGAAACGGTAGCCCGTATAGAAAAAGCGATAACGACGATAGAGTAATGCTTGTTCGTCATTCTAGGATCATGCTCGAGAATGACGAATTTTTCTGTTTTTACGTAAAAACAACTTCAAAGACTTCTTTGCTTTGTCATCCATCTTATAATGGATATGACTTAAATACCAGGTAAGCTGCTGGGGTGTAATATCTCTTTTTTGTGCTTCTTTCTTGAGAATGTATTGGGGGATCTTTACTTTGGCTTGTGCAAATGTGCGGGCCAGCTTTTGTATAGCTTCTTCATGTTTGTTATAACAGAGTCTGGCAAAGACAAAAGGAAGGCCGGTCTCAGTGTACCAGGCTTCAGCCAAGTCAATACCTTCTCCTCCATGTAGATAATGTTTGAGTGCAGCATCTCCTATAAGTACTTTTCCTTTAAGGTTTAATACCCGTGCAAGTTGATTGGAGGTGGCTGATGCCGGATCCATTTCATTTTCTCCTTCTAAGAGTAAAACACTGTAGACTTTTTGATCTGCGATGATGCCAAGGTCTGTACATTTACAGTTAACTGAGGTGACAGAAGAGATAAATGCCGCATTGACTTCTCTTCTTTTGAGTGCTTTGTTAATCTGTGAAGGTACAGCACGTTTGTAGCGAAAGGTCATTTTAGAGGCATTGTTAGAGATATAGCGCTTTAAGAACACTTGAAAAGGTAGAAGATTAAGATAGCTGATAGACCCAAATAACACAGTGCAAAGCTCCTCTCAAAATCCTGTTTAAGCGTAATTATAGCAAACAACTTTTATAATCGCGTCATTATTGGGGATGAAATAATCCTTATTTTGAAAGAGTAATTTATGGTAAAAGTAGAATTTTTAGGTCCCATTGGTAAAGCACCGATGGAGATGGAAGCCTCGACATTAGCCGATGTTTCCGCGCAACTCAAAGAAGATACCAGTTTAATACAATGGCTGGATAAATGTGCAGTAGCACTCAATGATACGATGGTAAATGATCTTGAAACCGTACTCAAAGATGGTGATAGAATCTCTATCTTGCCTCCGGTATGTGGTGGATAAGTCGTGGAACTCTACAATGGACCACTAGATACCAAAGAGATCTTTGGTCGTTGGCTTGATGAGCAGGCAGAGTCAAACTATGGTGCCTATATCCCTTTTGTGGGAACGATACGTGCAGAAGATGGTATAGAAGCACTTAGTTTTGATATCTATGAGCCGGTACTCCAAAAATGGTTTGATGCGTGGCAGGAGAAAGCAGCTGCTCTAGGGGCAGTGGTAAAAATGGCACACTCCATTGGAGATGTCCCTGTGCATACTTCTTCTTATATCTCTGCGGTATTTTCTCCTAAACGTAGAGTAGCATTAGAGCTTATCGATGAATTTGTTGAAGACTTTAAAGCCAATGCACCTATATGGAAGTATGATGTAAAAAATGGTGAGCGTATCTACGCTGCTGATAGAAGCACCCCTATGTATGGTGCTGGATTGTTAGGATAAGGATAGAAATGGCATTTATGCACTTTGATGAATCGATGCAGATGATAGACGATCTTGCTATCAAAAACTATAAAACAAAAAATATACCTTTAATGGAATCACAAGGGTATATACTTGCAGAGGATATTGTAGCAGATCATAATTCTCCTGAATTTCCAACGTCAGCGATGGATGGGTATGCAGTTCTACATAAGGATTTGGGCCTTGGCCGACTTAAGATAGGAAGTATCAACCCTGCTGGATCTGATCTGAAAGAAAAAGTGACCAGCGGTATGTGTATTAAAACATTTACCGGGTCACTTATGCCTCATGGTGCTGATACGCTCATCCCAATAGAAAACGTGGAAGTGGATGGTGATGAGATCATCATCAAGACAGAAGTTCCACAGGGATTCTCTGTACGAAAACCAGGTGAGAATTATGCTAAAGGACAATTGCTTATTGCTAAGGGCTCAAAGATAGACTTTCCGCAAATCGGAGTGATGGCAAGTCTGAATGTAACAGATGTGACAGTGTATGAGAAGCCAACAGTGGCCATCATTTCTACGGGTTCTGAATTACTTGCACTTGGAGAAGAGCAGACGAGTGATGCACAGATTCGTTCATCAAATAACTACATATTAGAAGCTATTGTTAAAAAGTATGATGGTGTGCCTTTACAGTTAGGGTGCATTAAGGATGATAAAGAGACCATTACAAAAAATATCTCAGATGCATTAGAACAAGCAGATATTGTGGTGACCACTGGCGGCGTGAGTGTAGGTGACTTTGACTTTGTGAAGGATGTTATCTATGAGCTTGGGTGTGATGTAGTGTTTAAAGGCGTACGTGTGAAACCTGGACAGCACATCATGGTTGCACGTAAAGATGATAAATTTATCATCGGGCTTCCCGGATTTGCCTACTCTTCAACAGTGACGGCACTACTTTACCTTGTACCACTCATTGAGAAGTTGCAGCAAGGTAGATGTGCGATGCACAGAGTCAAAGCTATACTCAAAGAGCCGTTTATCAAACGTGCGAAAAAAGCAGAATTTACTGCATGCAATATCACTTTAGAAGAGGGAAGATACTCTGTTGACTTTGAAGGTAAAAAAGTAGGATCCTCAGCTATCCTCACTAATATGCTTGGCAATGTAGCTCTGCTTGTGACCTCTGAAGATGACACCTCTAAAGAGGTAGGTGATGAGGTGAGCGTTTTACTTTTTGGGTAATGGCTCTATCTCATCTTGAAACTATAGAGCAAGTATAGACTCTCTTGCTTTTAAAAACATAGCAAACTCTGCTGCTGTTTTACATCCCATTTTCATCGCATAACTTAATAATTCTTTATCTTGTGAGTAAATCATTTTCAATCCTTTTAATACTATTATTTTTTTAGAAAAGAGATCTGACTCTTTTTCAATACCGCATTTCTGAATCTTTATATGTCAAATTGTATGAAAAAATATTATTTTTTATAAAAAATATGTCAAATTGTCATACTTTTAAGAATAATATCTTATAATTTGTCATATTTAAATAGAATAAGGAGTTAAAATGTTAGTACTCAGTGAAATTATAGAAAAATTAAAAGATGTGCTCTCGGAGAGTTCTATAGGAAAGAAAGTGTTTGATAAAGATGTGGCAAACGCGCTGAATATTCCTCAGGCAACATTTGCTACCATGAAAAAACGAAACTCTATTCCTTATGAAGAGATACTGGAGTTTTGTGCGCTTAAGAAGATTTCTGTGAACTGGCTCTTTTTTGACCAAGCGGTTGATATGCTGAAAGCTGAGACAGAGAAATTTTTTCAGGTACGGTATTTCGCCGATATTCGGGCAAGTGCAGGTGGGGGTGCCTATGGGTTTGATGAAGATTTTGAAACCATCACACTGGATGAAAAGATCATGCACAATATGGTCGGACTTGGAAACACAGAACTAGAAGCCATTCATGTTGATGGTGAATCTATGGAGCCAACCCTTCAGGATGGTAGCATTGTTTTTATAGATAGAACACAAACAAACGTGAATAAAAATGGTATCTTTATTGCTTCAACCACAGGTGGATTGTTCATCAAACGTATTCAGCAGCGTGCAGATGGAATGATAGAGCTTATCTCTGATAACAGTATGTACCCACCACAGGCAGTTGCTCCGGATGAAGTAACGATTATAGGTAAAGTTGTTGGGAATATCGAAAGTTTATAGGTTATTGGCACATTCGACACATCGTACACTCTCAGGACGTATGCGCATGCGTCCTATACCTATGGGTTCTTCACACTCGATACAAATACCAAACATAGGTTTGTCTATACGCAAAAGGGCATTGGTAAGCCTTGTAAGGCGCAGTTTTGATTCATCCATGATCTTGTTGTTGACATGTTGTTCTCCCATGGCTTCCAGACGTGTGAGTCTTCCCAATGAACAGTCTGGAGCAATGGGCTTTACTTTCTCCTCAAGTACGGCTATCTGTGCTTTAAGTGTATGGATACTTGTCTCTATACTTTCTTTGATATCATCTCTTTCTTCTTGTGTAAGACTCGGCATTGAGTGACTCCCTGTACAAAATGTAATGCTCATCATACTAGGCTGTATTATGGTATATTGGATCTATTATACACGAAATGGAACAAAATGTGAAAATAATCCCTTTGTTTTAAGCCAACCCGAAGAGAGTGATAAGTATCTTGGCTGTAAGGTCAATAGCTGTTGTATTTGCAATGCAAACATTACAGCATCGACAAAATACATAGAAAAAGAGTGATAGTCAATAATGTTGAAAATGAATAATGATCTAGAGGGTGCACTTAAAACGTACCTTTTATTACTTGATGAAGAAGAGTACTTTGAAGCACATGAAGTACTGGAGGAAGCATGGCACCCACTAAGACTCAATAAACACCCTATTGCGAATTTAGCTAAAGGATTGATCAATGGAGCGATTACCTTTGAACATATCAAACGTAACCGCAAAGATATGAAGAAAAAAGCGCAAACAGTCATTGCCTCTTTTGAGAGACATAAGCATTTATGTACAGAGAGTATCGAACATGCAGAGCTCTTTCATCAAGCCTGTCAAAAGATCGAGTCTTTGAAAATCAGACATGCTGAGGTTTTTGATGTTCTGGTACCATAGCACCACAAAACATTCTTACAACTCTGTACGAACCAACCCCAATCGGCTTGCCTGGGAAGATCAACCCAGTACCTATAAAAACTATCCGGCGCATTATGAAAAAAGAAAACTGGATCTTGAAAAAGAAGAAGACCATTTTCTCTATCATATCGCAGGATTGACTGCGAAGAAAAGTTATCCGAGTGGAGAGTATTATCTTCGTATCAATCCTTCTGCAGGAGCACTCTATCCTAATGAACTCTATTTTCAGGCACGAGGTGTAAAGGGTATAGAAAATGGTATCTACCATTATGAAGTGCTTTCTTCTTCTCTGACACTGCTCCAACGTATTACCGGTGATGAAGGGTTAGAACCCTATCTTGGATACAAAACAGCGATGAAAGGGTATCTGTTCTTGGTCTCTGCTATTTATTATCGTTCTTCGTGGAAATATAAGAACCGTGCATTCAGGTATTGTCTTTTGGATGCGGGACATCTTTTGGGCAGCATAGAAGCCTCAGCATTGCTCAAATCGAATGTGGTAGAAATGCGGTACGATATAGACAGAGCAAAGCTTAATCTCATGTTCGGATTTGAAGACAGAGAGTGGATGCTCGCAGGGTGCTCTATGGCGTTACCTATACAAGACCAAGAAGTATCACCTATAGAATTTGCACTTCCCTATGTGGATGGAAGCCGAACATTTGAACCCAACACGCTTATAGAACAGGCCTACAATGAAACTATGCAATTGAAATCCTGCAGGAGAGAAGTAAAAGCACCAAAGTTTACCTATCAGAAAGAAAAACTGCAAGAGACGATCTTTACACGAAGATCTCAAAGAGGTTTTCAGGAGGGGGCTATTACCAAAGGACAGTTCAATTATATCATGGAAGCGATACACCAGCCTGTGCTCAGTGACTGTGATGAAGAGGTCTCTGTCTATATCGTCATCAACCGGGTGCTTGACATGCCGTTGGGACTCTATAAAGAAGGTAAGTATATAAAATATGGAGACTTTGCTAGAAAAGCGGGGTATTTGAGTTTGGAACAGTATAGTCTTTCCATGCAGGGAGCCCTGGCCTTTTTTCTTACATCCAAAGCGAAGAACTATCAAGCGCTCTACCAGAAAGCCGGTATCATAGGACATAGACTTTATGTGGCTTCACTCTATATGGGGATAGGATGTTCTGGTATCGGTGCGTATTATGATGATGAAGTCAATACATTTGTGGAGAATGATGAAATGGTACTGTATGCTTTGGCGATAGGCAAATAAGTGCTATGGGACCATTTAGTTTTTAAACCGATATCCCAACGTTTCTAACTGTGTACGCAATAACGCAGGGATATCCCCTTGAAACTCCAAACTCTCGTCTTTGAGAGTACCGCCGGTCCCAAGCTTTTTCTTGAGCGTTTTAAGCAGAGACTGAAGATCTGTTTTCTCTAAATAAAAAGGTTTGACAATGGTGACCACTTTACCACGCCGTTTCTCTTTTGCAAAATGCAATTGATGTTTTTGGGGTGGTCTGATCTCCGTAGAGGTTTTTTCAGAGGAATTCTCTTTATTGTCCGATGCCCATCCCTCTTCAAAATTTGCACCCATTTCAAATAGATTTTCTTTACGACTCGGCATTTAGTGCCTCCCTGTACTGAAGTTTACTTCTTGTCACTATGAACTCCTAACTATAATCTGTATCAAAAAGTATGCCAAGCACTACCATAAGAACAAGCAAGAAAATAAATACTTTATATAGTGTTGCATCACTAGGGAGTTTCATCTTTATCCTATCTCATAAATAATTTCAGTTTTATTTTTCTTTGTCTGGATCTCTTTGATGCTCAATCCCTCTATGGGCAGTTTCATAAAATCTTCGAGGGTTTCTATACCCGCTTTGGCTATCTCACGCAGGACGATACCTCTATAAGCCTTTGCCCAATGACTAACGACTTTCCCCTCTTTGATGAACTTGAGTGTGGTATAGGGTTTGGATGGCTTGTAAAACTTATCATAAAAACCTGCACGCAGATCCAGTATCTCATCCTCAGCCAGGTAGGACTCCATCAGTGCGGCAGCATGTTCATGGTAAAACTTCTCTGGTTTGATTTCACCTACAGCTTCACCCTGTTTGAGTTTATACTCAGGGATGAGGTCTGAAGCACGGATCGGGCCAAAGAGATTTGAAAAGAGGATGACATGACTGTCTATATACTCTTGTGCCTGTTTGTCTAGCTTTTCATAACCCAGATAATCAAAAGCTACTCCGGTATATCTTTGGATGGCTTTCATCGTAAGTTCATGAATGATATCTTTTTTGTGGGCAAGGATATCTGCTTCTTTTTTGATACCGAACATTTTTGACAGTGTGGGTATATCACCTTTTTGTAAAACATTCATATAGGTATGCAAGAGTTTTGTTCTGTGAGGAAGCAGTTCATCAAAGAATAAAGTGCTAGGATCGAAAGAGAGGGCTCCTCCAGATTTTTTTGTTTCACTTGGTGCCAGTAGTATTTTCATATTATGTAGCCTATAACCTTCATTTTATATGGATGTATTCTATAGAAATTACCTAAAAAAGAGAAATTTTTATCAATTTATCCAAAACCCTTGACATTAAAAACTTTTTTGTCTATAATTCCCGTCCATTTTAAGTGTAATAACTTTTAATGATGGTGCTGGTGTAGCTCAGTTGGCTAGAGCAGCTGATTTGTAATCAGCAGGTCGGGGGTTCGAGTCCCTTCACCAGCTCCATGAAAGAAATATAATTATCAGTGTTTGACCAGTAAAGATTTAAACATTAAGGTGAGTTACTCAAGTGGCCAACGAGGGCAGACTGTAAATCTGCTGACTATGTCTTCGAAGGTTCGAATCCTTCACTCACCACCATATGTTAAATCGCATAAAAGATGCGGGCGTAGCTCAGTGGCTAGAGTTCCTGCCTTCCAAGCAGGCTGTCGAGGGTTCGAATCCCTTCGCCCGCTCCATAAACTGGGAGCTGTGTGAATTATGTATTTAACACACTAATAACTTCACATGTAAAAGCTTTCCTTTTTTATTCATTTATGACTTTAACGCACAAATATTAATTATATACAATTGAGTTGCCCATATGGCTCAGGGGTAGAGCACTTCCTTGGTAAGGAAGAGGTCGTGAGTTCAAGTCTCACTATGGGCTCCACCCTCCATGATGGTATGGACAAAAGTATTACAGCTTTGTAATAGTTCTGTCCATATAGGTATGGGGTCTAAGAAAATTTAGGTATAATACTGCCTTTAAATCATTTTACGCTAGGAGAATAGCATGGCTAAAGAAAAATTCGAACGAACAAAACCGCATGTAAACATCGGTACTATCGGTCACGTTGACCACGGAAAAACTACATTGACAGCTGCGATCACAATGTGTCTAGGACTTAAAAATGGTCAGGCAACAATGGATTATGATCAAATTGATAATGCTCCAGAAGAGAGAGAAAGAGGAATTACAATTGCTACTTCTCACGTAGAGTATGAAACAGAAACTAGACACTACGCTCACGTAGACTGTCCAGGTCACGCTGACTACGTTAAAAACATGATTACTGGTGCTGCTCAAATGGACGGTGCTATTCTTGTTATTGCTGCGACTGATGGTCCAATGGCACAAACTAGAGAGCACATCCTTCTTTCTAAGCAAGTAGGTGTTCCATATATCGTTGTATTCTTGAACAAAGAAGACCAACTTGATGATGAAGATAAAGAAGAGATGTTAGAGCTTGTAGAGATGGAAGTACGTGAACTTCTTTCTGAATATGACTTCCCAGGTGACGATACACCAATCGTAGCTGGTTCTGCATTCAAAGCACTTGAAGAAGCTAAAGCTGGTACAGCTGGTGAGTGGTCTGAAAAGATCTATAAGTTAATGGACGAAGTAGATGCATACATTCCTGAGCCAGTAAGAGAAACTGATAAAGATTTCCTAATGGCAATCGAAGATATCTTTACTATCCAAGGTCGTGGTACTGTTGTAACTGGTAAAGTTGACAGAGGTACTGTATGTGTTGGTAACGAAGTTGAGATCGTTGGTCTTAAAGATACACAAAAAACAACTGTTACTGGTGTTGAAATGTTCCGTAAAGAAATGGAATGTGGAGAAGCTGGTGATAACTGTGGTGTTCTTATCCGTGGTATCGATAAAGAAGCTGTACAAAGAGGTATGGTTCTTTGTAAGCCAGGATCAATCACTCCACATACTGCATTTGAAGCTGAGATCTATGTTCTTACTAAAGAAGAAGGTGGTAGACACACTCCATTCTTTAACAACTATAGACCACAGTTCTATGTTCGTACAACAGACGTAACAGGTTCAGTTCAACTTCAAGAAGGTACTGAAATGGTTATGCCAGGAGACAACGTTAAAATCAATGTTGAGCTTATCGCACCTGTTGCACTTGATGAAGGTACTAAGTTTGCTATCCGTGAAGGTGGTAGAACAGTTGGTGCCGGTGTTGTTTCTAAGATTATTGCTTAATAACACACTGCAGGAGGCTTGCCTCTTGCGCACTTATCAGAGGAGATAACAATGAGAGAAACAGTACACTTAGGTTGTGAGAAATGTACAAGACGTAACTATCACACCAATAAAAACAAGAAAACGACAACAGAAAAACTTGCTCTTAAAAAGTATTGTAAATGGTGTAAATGCCATACAGTACATAAAGAGATGAAGCTGTAATCGGAGACTTTTGTTAGATATTATAGGGCTTTGCCCTATGGTATTATTTTTAGGCCAATAGCTCAGTTGGTAGAGCACTGGTCTCCAAAACCAGGTGCCGGGGGTTCGAGTCCCTCTTGGCCTGCCACAATAAAAGGTAACATATATGGGAAAAATTTCAACATTTATAGCACACGCGAGAGCGGAGATTCATAAAGTAATATTTCCAACAAAAGTACAAGTAAGACAAGCATTTTTAGCAGTTGTTCTGGTAGTAACTGTAATATCAATATTTTTAGCGTTGGTTGACTTTTTGATGTCATCAATCGTATCATCAGTTTTTTAGGATAGACAATGGCTTATCAGTGGTATGCAATTCAAACATATTCAGGTTCTGAGCAATCTGTAAAAAGAGCGATCGAACAACTTGTTAAAGATCATGGAATTGAAGAAAAACTTGAACGTATCGTTGTTCCAACAGAAGAAGTGATTGAAGTAAAAAATGGCGTGAAAAAGATTACTGAGAGAACATTGTATTCTGGGTATGCTTTCGCACATATAGACCTGGATACTGATCTCTGGCATAAGATACAATCTTTGCCAAGAGTATCTAGATTTATCGGTGAACAAAAGACACCTACTGCACTTTCAGAGGCAGATATCAAAGTGATTTTAGACAAAATGGAGCAAAAAACTGCACCAAGACCTAAAGTTGATTTTGAAACAGGCGAAATGGTCCGTATCGTAGATGGTCCGTTCGCTAACTTTACAGGTATGGTGGAAGAGTATGATCTTGACCATGGTAAGTTAAAGTTAAATGTTTCAATTTTTGGTAGAAATACACCGGTTGAAATCCTCTACACACAAGTAGAAAAAATACTATAAGACCTAAGGGTCAAATCAAACAAAGGAAGAACAGATGGCAAAAAAGATAACTGAAAAGTTCAAAATGATGATCCCAGCTGGATCAGCAAATCCATCACCACCAGTAGGTCCTGCACTTGGACAACGTGGTGTAAACATTATGGAGTTTTGTAAAGCTTTTAATGAAAAAACAAAAGATAAAATGGGATTCAAGATCCCTGTGATCGTTACAGTATATGCAGATAGAAGTTTTACATTTGAAACAAAACAACCACCTGCAAGTGACCTTATCAAAAAAGCAGCAAACATTAAAAAAGGTACAGATAATCCACTTCTTAACAAAGTTGGAACTATCACTAAAGCAAAACTAGATGAAATTATCGATCAGAAAATTGCAGACCTTAACACGAATGACAGAGAAATGGCAGCAAACATTATCACTGGTTCTTGTAGAAGTATGGGTGTTGAAATCGTAGACTAGTCTTTTTTAAGACAATCATAACCACATGATTTTGAATGTGGGAGCATATAAAGCGGAGAATAAAATGGCAAAAAAACCAAGTAAAAGAAGAGAAGCATTACTTAAAATAGTAGATGCTACTAAAACATACAGTGTTGATGAAGCAATGGCTACACTTAAAAACCTTAAATCAGCTAAATTTGATGAGACAGTTGAAGTTGCATTGAACTTAAATGTTGACCCAAGACATGCAGATCAAATGGTGAGAGGATCAGTTGTTCTTCCTAATGGAACTGGTAAAACAGTAAGAGTAGCAGTATTTGCAAAAGACGCTAAAGCAGATGAAGCTAAAGCAGCAGGTGCAGATTTGGTAGGTTCTACAGATCTTATTGAATCAATTCAAGCGGGTAACATTGATTTTGATATCGTTATCTCTACACCTGATATGATGGGTGTTCTTGGTAAAGTAGCAAGAATCCTTGGACCAAAAGGTCTTATGCCTAACCCTAAGACTGGTACAGTAACTATGGATGTTGCTAAAGCAGTTGAAAATGCTAAAGGTGGACAAGTTAACTTTAGAGTAGACAAAAAGGGTAACATCCACGCAGGTATCGGTAAAGTTTCTTTCTCAGAAGAGCAAATCAAAGAAAACTTTGTAACACTTCTTGAAACGATCAATAAAGCAAAACCTGCTTCTGCAAAAGGTAGATTTATCACTAATGGTGCGATTTCACTCACAATGAGTCCTTCAATCACACTTGATACTACTGAATTAATGGATATTAAATAATCCATTTATAAAGAGGGCTTACCCCTTCTTTATATTATGTTCAAACAAAAACTAAGCTATGAGTTTTTGTTTGAGGGTAATTTTTACTGCTCAGTAATCTTAGATTGAAGATAATAGGGGCGAAAGCTTAATTAATATATTTGAAAGAGTATATGGTCCTTTATGGAACCCTGTTAGAGATCGGAAGGAGAATTATATGACTAGAACTAGAAAAGAAGAGTTAGTTGCAGAGATGACAGCAGAGTTTAAAGACGCTGGTGCCATTATCGTTTGTGATTACAAAGGTATGACAGTTGAAAATCTTGAGATTGTAAGAAATCTTGCTAAAGATGAAGACACTAAAGTACAAGTTGTTAAAAATAAACTCGCAGCAATCGCATTACAAAATGCAGGTTGTGAAGCGATTGATTTTAAAGACACAAACCTTGTAATCTGGGGTGATGCACAAGTTACACCTTGTAAGATCGCTGACAAAGCAGCAACTGAGTTTAAAGATAGTTTTTCTATCAAAACTGGTTTGATCAAGGGTGAAGTTGCTAGTATGGAAACTATTAATGCAATGGCTAAACTTCCTACTAGAGACGTACTTCTTGGTATGCTCCTTAATGTTTGGAACGCACCGGTACAAAACTTTACAATTGGTATGCAAGCACTTGCAACTAAAAAAGAAGAAGAGGCGTAGAGTGGTGAGAGCCACGAGGCTCTTTTAATTTGCAATTGCAATTGCAATATATATGAATTATAATTTAAGGAATTAATTATGGCAACAACTAAAGAAGATGTTCTTGAGTTTATCTCAAACATGTCAGTACTTGAGCTTTCTGAGCTTGTAAAAGAATTTGAAGAAAAATTTGGCGTATCTGCGCAAGCTACTGTAGTAGCAGGTGGAGCTGGTGTAGCTGCTGAAGCTGCTGAAGAGCAAACAGAGTTTGACGTAGTACTTACAGATGCAGGTGCTAAGAAGATCAATGCTATTAAAGCAGTAAGAGCGATCACTGGTCTTGGTCTTAAAGAAGCAAAAGCTGCTGTTGAAGAGACTCCATCAGTACTTAAAGAAGGTGTTTCTAAAGAAGAAGCAGAAGACTTCAAAAAACAACTTGAAGAAGCTGGTGCTTCTTGTGAGCTTAAATAAGCATTCTTATTTAAAAGTGCTTAGGCAGTTTGCCTAAGCTCACGTTACAAACCTCATTGGATATAGCGATAAACTATTCGGAGACATTTTCATACCCTCGTGTTAATAGTTTTTTTGTATACCCAATATACACATTAAACACACTACATAAACCAAACTAAACCGAAATAAGGATAACCCATGTTAAATTCTTTACATTCTGGTAACAGACTTCGTGTTGACTTTTCAAAAACACCAAGAGAAATTGAAATCCCAAACTTGCTCCAACTTCAACAAAAAAGTTATGAAAACTTTTTAATGTTAGCAGAAAAAGACAGAAAAAACTCTACATTAGAGAAAGTTTTCAGATCTTCTTTCCCTATACATGACCAACAAAACAGACTTACATTAACCTATAAGAACTCTGAGATCGTTAAACCAAAATATACAGTTAGAGAGTGTATGGAGAGAGGATTAACATATTCTGTATCTCTTAAGATGAACATTGCACTGACGATCTGGAACAGAGACGAAAAAACAGGTGAAAAACTTGATCCAAAAGAGATCAAAGAACAAGCGGTTTTCGTACGTGATATTCCATTGATGACAGACAGAACTTCATTTGTGGTCAATGGTGTTGAAAGAGTTATCGTAAATCAACTTCACAGATCTCCAGGTGTTATCTTTAAAGAAGAAGAGGGAACGACTGTTGGTAGTGGTATGCTTTATTCTGCACAGATCATCCCAGATCGTGGTTCATGGTTGTATTTTGAATATGATTCTAAAGATATTCTGTATGCACGTATCAATAAAAGAAGAAAAATCCCTGTTACGATTCTATTTAGAGCATTAGATTATTCTAAAGATGATATTGTAAAACTATTTTATGCAACAAAAGAGATCAGTATTAAAGATAACAGATTCCTTGTAAAATTTGATGCGAATGATTTTGGTGGTAGAGCAGAGTATGATGTCAAAGATATGGATGGTAATACCGTTGTCAATGCTGGTAAAAGACTGACTAAGAAAAAAGCAGAAAAACTTATTGAAGATGGTTTAGAATGGATCGAATATCCTCTTGATGTATTGATGGAAAGACACTTGGCTAAGCCTATTATTGACCAAGAGAGCGGTGAAGTACTTTATGATGTAGTGACACCTTTAGATGAGAGCAAACTTAAAAAAATGATCGAAGAAGGTATTGAGACGATCGAGATCATCAACGACCTTGCTGAGGGTGCGGATATGTCGATCATTAATGCATTTATCGCTGATAATGAAAGTTTAAGACTTTTAAAGCAAACAGAACAGATCGATGATGAAAATGTACTTTCAGCGATCCGTATCTATAAAGTAATGAGACCTGGTGAACCAGTAACACCGGACGCTGCAAAAGCATTTTTAAAGCAACTTTTCTTTGATCCGGAAAGATATGATCTGACTAAAGTGGGTCGTATGAAAATGAACCACAAGTTAGGTTTGGATATTCCTGAGTATGCTACAGTGCTTACGGCTGAGGATCTTATCAATACGGTAAAATATCTTATTAAAGTAAAAAATGGTCAAGGTCATATAGATGATAGAGATCACTTAGGTAACAGAAGAATCAGAGCGATCGGTGAGCTTCTTGGTAATGAACTTCACAACGGTCTTGTGAAGATGCAAAAAGCGATCAAAGATAAGATGACAACAGTATCTGGAACATTGGATGAGTTGATGCCACATGATTTGGTAAACTCTAAAATGATTACAAATACGATCTTAGAGTTCTTCTCATCTGGACAACTTTCACAATTCATGGATCAGACGAACCCACTTTCAGAAGTGACACACAAAAGAAGACTTTCTGCACTTGGTGAGGGTGGTCTTGTAAAAGAGAGAGCCGGATTTGAAGTAAGGGATGTACACCCTACACATTATGGACGTATTTGTCCTATTGAAACGCCGGAAGGTCAGAATATTGGTCTTATCAATACACTGGCTACGTATTCAAAAGTAAATGAGCACGGGTTCATTGAAGCACCATATAAGGTGGTAAAAGATTGTCAAGTTACAGACGAGATCGTCTATATTACAGCGACACAGGAAGAAGATAAATGTATTGCTCCTGCATCTACTGTGGTAAGTGAAGATGGGCGTATTGTTGAAGATCTTATCGAGACTAGACTGAACGGTAACATAGAGCTTAATGAAGCAAAAAGAGTTGATCTTATCGATATCTCTCCATTGATGATCTCTGGTTCTGCTGCAGCATTGATCCCATTCTTGGAACACGATGATGCTAACCGTGCACTTATGGGTTCAAACATGCAACGTCAAGCAGTACCTCTTCTAAAAACTGAAGCACCAATGGTTGGTACAGGGATGGAAGCGGTTGTGAGTCGTGACGCTTGGGAATGTGTGAAAGCAAAAAGACCAGGTACAGTAGAGAAAATAGATGCGAAGAACATCTATATCATGGGTGAAGATGAGAGTGGTGTATTTATAGACCACTATCCACTTGAAAAGAACATGAGAACCAACCAAAACACAACTTTCACACAAACGCCTATTGTGAAGCTTGGTGATAAGATCGAAGCGAAACAAGTGATCGCGGATGGTGCGAACATGGACCAGGGTGAACTTGCGATCGGTAAAAATATCCGTGTGGCATTTATGCCATGGTATGGATATAACTATGAGGATGCGGTGATCATTTCTGAAAAACTCATCCGTGAAGATACATTTACGTCAGTACATACTTATGAAAAAGAAGTGGAAGCAAGAGAACTTAAACACGGTACAGAAGAGATCACACGTGATATCCCGAACATCCGTGAAGATGAATTGCTCCACTTAGATGAAAGTGGTATCGTTCAAATCGGTACGTATGTAAAACCTGGTATGATCCTTGTAGGGAAAGTAAGTCCTAAGGGTGAGATCAAGCCAACACCAGAAGAGAGATTGTTAAGAGCTATCTTTGGTGAAAAAGCAGGGCATGTGGTCAATAAGTCACTTTACTGTCCAGCATCAATGGAAGGTGTGGTTGTTGATATCAAAGTCTTTACGAAAAAAGGCTATGAAAAAGATGCTCGTGCTATCCAAGCGTATGAAGAAGAGAAAGCAGTACTAGATGGTGATCACCATGATCAACTTCTTATGATAGATAGAGAAGAGATCTTACGTATTGCAAGTTATCTTTCAAGACAAGAGTTAGTGAAAGCTGTAACGATTGGTGAAACTGAGTATCCAGCAGGATCTAAAATCGATGAAGAAACAATTAAAGGTGTCAATAGATTTGCACTAAGAGGTGTCGTTCAGTCTTACACAGATGATGTACAAAATGAATATGAGTCACTTAAAAATTATTTCTTGAAACAAAAGAAGAGACTTAAAACAGAACACGAAGAGAAATTGTCTGTGCTTGAAAAAGATGACATTCTTCCTTCAGGTGTAACGAAGCTTGTAAAAATTTATATCGCTACAAAGAGAAAACTCAAAGTAGGTGATAAAATGGCGGGGCGTCACGGAAACAAAGGTATTGTTTCTAATATCGTACCAGAGATCGATATGCCATACCAGGAAGATGGAAGACCGGTAGATCTTATTTTGAACCCACTAGGGGTACCGTCTCGTATGAACATCGGACAGATTCTTGAAGTACACTTAGGATTGGTTGGTAAAAACCTTGGTGAGCAGATTGAAGAGATGTTCGAAAACCAACAAGAAAGTTTCATTAAAGATCTAAGAGAGAAAATGATCGCTATTGCAGATGTCGCAAAATTGATGAATGCAAAAGAGCTTTTAGAGAAGATGAGTGATGAAGAGTTGATCAAATATGGTAGAGATTGGTCTACAGGTGTAAAATTTGCTGCACCGGTATTTGAAGGGGCGAATCAAGCTGAATTCGACAAACTTTTCGAAATGGCTAAGATGGACACTGATGGTAAAATGGTTCTGTTTGACGGAAAAACTGGTGAACAGATGATAGAAAGAGTAAATGTGGGTTATATGTATATGCTTAAACTTCACCACTTGGTTGATGAAAAAGTGCATGCACGTTCAACTGGACCTTACTCACTTGTGACACAACAACCAGTAGGTGGTAAAGCACTCTTTGGTGGACAAAGATTTGGAGAGATGGAAGTATGGGCACTTGAAGCATATGGTGCATCACATACCCTTAAAGAGATGTTGACCATTAAATCAGATGATGTTGAAGGTAGAGCAAGAGCATACAGAGCGATCACCAAAGGTGAAGCTGTACCTGAATCAGGTGTTCCTGAAACCATGTTCGTATTGACAAAAGAGCTTCAAGCATTAGGCCTTGATACAGAATTATATGAGAGTAAAAAAGAAGTGGAGGGTGAAAATGAGTAAGTTTTTAGAGAATTTAACACCAATTGATCTTAACAGTGAAGAGAGACCGCATGATGTCGCAGCATTACAACTTAGAGTTGCGAGTCCGGAAAAAGTACTCTCATGGAGTTACGGTGAAGTAAAAAAACCAGAAACGATTAACTATAGAACCCTAAAACCAGAAAGAGATGGTCTTTTCTGTGCGAAGATCTTTGGACCTATTAGAGATTATGAGTGTCTTTGTGGTAAATACAAAAAGATGCGTTATAAAGGTGTTGTATGTGAAAAATGTGGAGTTGAAGTCACAACTTCTAAAGTAAGAAGAAACCGTATGGGTCACATTGATCTTATCGCTCCTGTTGCACATATTTGGTATGTTTCTTCACTTCCATCACGTATCGGTACACTTTTGGGTGTTAAGATGAAAGACCTAGAAAGAGTACTTTACTATGAAGCATATATTGTAAAAACGCCTGGTGAAGCATCTTATGACAGTGAAGGTTTAACTCCGCTGGCAAAATATGATGTATTGAATGAAGAACAGTATCAACAGATCACTCAACGTTTTGGGGACACAGATCTAGATGCAAGGATGGGTGGAGAGATCATTCAGGAGCTACTTGCTGAGCTTGACCTTGTTGATATGTTCAACCAGCTTAAACTTGATATTGAAGCAACCAAATCTGAAGCAAAAAGAAAGACGATCGTTAAACGTCTTAAAGTGATCGAGGCCTTCCTTCACTCAGGTAATAGACCAGAGTGGATGATGTTGACACAGTTACCGGTATTGCCACCAGATTTGAGACCTCTTGTAAGTCTTGATGGCGGTAAGTTTGCTGTTTCTGATGTGAATGACCTTTATAGAAGAGTGATCAACAGAAACCAGAGACTTAAAAGATTGGTAGAACTTGACGCACCGGAAATTATCGTTAGAAACGAAAAGCGTATGCTTCAAGAAGCAGTCGATGCACTTTTTGATAATGGTAGAAGAGGAAATGCAGTTAAGGGCGCAAACAAACGACCACTGAAGTCTCTTTCTGAAGTGATCAAAGGTAAACAAGGACGTTTTAGACAAAACCTTCTTGGTAAAAGGGTTGACTTCTCTGGTCGTTCGGTTATTGTTGTTGGTCCGGACTTACGTATGGATCAGTGTGGATTACCTAAGAAAATGGCGATTGAACTCTTTAAGCCACACTTGATGGCAAAGCTTGAAGAAAAAGGGTATGCAACGACACTTAAGCAAGCTAAAAAGATGATCGAAAAGCAAGAGAATGAAGTATGGGAGTGTCTAGAAGAGGTAGTTGATAATTATCCTATCTTACTGAACCGTGCACCAACGCTTCACAAGCTTTCAATTCAGGCGTTCCACCCAAGATTGATCGAGGGTAAAGCGATCCAATTACACCCGCTGGTATGTTCTGCATTCAACGCCGACTTCGATGGGGATCAAATGGCGGTACACGTACCACTTTCTGATGAAGCAATAGCTGAAGCAAAAGTATTAATGCTTGCATCAATGAACATTTTGCTTCCAGCATCAGGTAAGGCGATCGCAGTACCTTCACAAGATATGATTTTGGGTCTTTACTACCTCACACTTGAGAAGAATGATGTAAAAGGTGAACATAAACTGTTTGCAAACGTTGAAGAAGTGGAAATT
>ENA-OVOD01000005-OVOD01000005.1-sediment-metagenome-genome-assembly--contig:-NODE-5-length-24506-cov-4.002047_pt1 | contig 24506 bp, 29 predicted proteins | sample MGYA00250097_ERZ650218 | MGnify/ENA primary metagenome ERZ650218 (study PRJEB26732, sample SAMN07278952) | sediment metagenome | biome: marsh; feature: saltmarsh; material: sediment | place: USA... | reverse complement strand
ACTTTACTGTGCTCCTAATTTTGTAAAAGTTTCAAGTATACCAACCACCGTACCAAAAAGACCGATAAACGGAGAAGTAGAGGCGATGATAGAGAGCCATGTAAGCCCTTTTGTAGATACACGTATCGCATCAGAAGAGGCTGCTTCAAGTATCGCTTTGTTGGGTGTATTCACACGAGACAGATAAGTAAAAATAAGTGAGTTACTAGCCACTGATTTTGACTGGCCTGTGTAGAGTGCTTTAAGTGATTTAGCTTCAGAAGCAATACGTGCATTTAAGATATAAAATCTGTCAAGAAATACCCAAAATGTAGCGATAAAATAAACTGAAAGTAAAAGCAGTACAAATATAGTTATTGCACTGCTTTCAAAGAAATAAGTAGCGAGAGAGTTCAAATTAGAAAGACTTTCCGATTTGTTCTACTTTGCTTACCGCTGCTGCGATAGCTGTACTAGAAGATTCAGTACTCTTGAGTAACTCTTTTGCTGCTTCAAGTGCTTGAGCAAGATCACTATCTGCACCAGAAAGAGCAACCGCACCATCTACGATACAAGTTGTCTTCTCTTCATCGACTTTGACATACCCAGAGTTAATAGCTACTGCTACTTCACTCCCGTCTTCTTTATCGATCACAATTACACCTGTATCAAGTAATGATACCAAAGTAGCGTGATTGGCTAAAACACCAAATTCACCCTCTGACCCTGGCAATGTTACCTGTTTTACTTCAGCGTCAAAAATCACACCGTTCGGTGTGACTATTTCTAGCTTCATAAGTTCCATAATTATCCTTTATAAGACAAGAACTAAGATTACTTAGCGTTAATCTTATCGTTTTTAGCAATAGCTTCAGCCATGTTACCTACCATGTAGAACGCAGCTTCATTCATATCATCATATTTACCTTCGATAAGACCTTTAAATCCTTCAAGAGTATCTTCAAGTGTAACATAAACACCTGGAGAACCTGTAAATACTTCAGCAACGTGGAATGGCTGAGAAAGGTATTTTTCAATCTTTCTTGCTCTTTCAACCACAAGTTTGTCATCTTCAGAAAGCTCATCCATACCAAGAATCGCAATGATATCTTGAAGATCTTTATACTTTTGAAGAATTTGCTGTACGCCTCTAGCAATATTATAATGATCTTCACCAACAATTTGCGGATCAAGCATTCTTGAAGTTGAATCCAATGGATCAACCGCAGGATAGATACCTTTTTCAGCAATAGATCTGTTAAGTACTGTTGTTGCATCCAAGTGAGCAAATACAGATGCAGGAGCCGGGTCAGTCAAGTCATCCGCTGGTACATATACTGCTTGAACAGAAGTAATAGAACCTTTAGTTGTTGATGTAATTCTCTCTTGAAGTGCACCCATCTCTCTGCTTAATGTCGGTTGATAACCAACTGCTGAAGGGATACGACCGAGAAGTGCAGACATCTCTGAACCTGATTGAGCAAATCTAAAGATGTTATCGATAAACATCAATACATCAAGACCCATCTCATCTCTAAAGTACTCAGCCATAGTAAGACCTGTAAGTGCAATACGGTTACGTGCTCCTGGAGGCTCTGACATTTGACCATAGCACAGTGCAACTTTGTCAAGTACGTTTGATTCTTTCATTTCGTAGTAAAGGTCATTACCTTCACGTGTTCTTTCACCAACACCGGCAAATACAGAGTAACCACTGTGTTTCATTGCAACGTTGTTAATAAGTTCCATGATGATAACGGTCTTACCAACACCAGCACCACCAAATAGTCCAACTTTACCACCTTTGTTATAAGGCGCTAAAAGGTCAACTACTTTGATACCTGTTTCAAATACTTCAGTTTTTGTACTTTGCTCTTCAAATGGTGGCGGATCTCTGTGAATTGACCAGTATTCTTTTGCATTCACATCACCAGCTTCATCAATTGGGTCACCGATAACGTTGAAGATACGTCCAAGAACTTCTTCACCTACAGGAACTTTGATAGAGTCACCAGTTGCTTTAACTTCTTGACCTCTTACCACACCTTCACTCATATCCATAGCAATTGTTCTAACTCTGTTATCACCTAGTTGTGCTGCTACTTCTAAAACCAATTTTTGCTCTTTACCATCAACCATAAACGTAGTTTCTAACGCTTCATTAATCTCCGGTAGGTAGTCTGTAAAATCCACATCGAGAACGGGACCTAAGACTTGTACTATTTTACCTGTCATTACTTCTCCTCTAATTATTTCATTGATTCCATACCACTGATGATCTCTATGAGTTCAGTAGTAATGGCTTCTTGTCTTGCTTTGTTATACTTCACAGTAAGGTCTTTTACCATCTCTTTAGCATTGCTAGTTGCTGCGTCCATCGCTTGCATACGAGCAGAGTGTTCTGCTGCCAATGAATCGATAAGTGAGTAATACATTGTATACTCAATATAACGCTTAACCAATGCATCAAGAAGTGTATCATCATCATCTGGTTCTACTTCAAGTTCAGAAGTTGAAACAGCATCAAGTACTAGTTTTGACGAATCTACTGGTAAAACTTGATCCTCTCTAACTTCTTGAGTGATCATGTTTACATAACCATTATGGATCAAAACGATTTTATCTGTCTCACCATTTACATATGATTCAGCTACTTCAGAGATAAACTCTGCAGCTTGCTTAAAGTCAGGTGCAGCAGAAAGTCCTACGATTTCATCGTTCAATTCAAAATTATTGAATTTAAAATAATCGATACCTTTTCTACCTACCGCTCTAAGACGTACTTTTACATTCTGTGCTTTATACTCAGCAATCAACTTGTTTACTCTTTTGATTGTTTGTGAATTAAAACCACCACAAAGACCTTTATCTGCTGTTATAAATACAATATCTACCATCTTAGGATTTTGTACATCCTTAAAATAGATATTATCTATACCATCCGCATTAGACTGCTGCATTTTTTGAGCGATCTCATTTAAGAGCCCAGTCAATTTCTCAGCATAGACTCTAGATCTTTTAGCAAGCTCTTCTGTTCTTTTTAATTTAGCAGAAGAGACAAGCTTCATAGCGTTAGTGGTCTTTTGTGTGTTTTTAACACTTCCAATCTTACGCTTTATCTCTTTTAAATTAGCCATTTTAAGCCTTTCTTATCCAGCAAATGAAGCTTTGAAATCTTCGATAGCTTTACGTAATTCTCCATCTGTATCATCAGAGATTTTCTTCTCAGTTCTGATAGCATCAAGAATGTTTGCATATTTTGCTTCCATAAATGGCATAAGATCTGCTTCAAATTTTGTTACAGAAGATGCAGCAATATCATCAAGGTATCCATTTGCACCAGCAAAGATAATAACAACTTGTTTCTCAATTGCAACTGGTTGGTAAGGTCCTTGTTTAAGTACCTCTACCATCCTTTGACCACGCTCAAGCTGACCTCTTGTATAGTCATCAAGATCAGATGCGAATTGTGCAAATGCCTGAAGTTCTCTAAAAGAAGCAAGGTCAAGTCTCAATGTACCAGAAACTTGTTTCGTTGCTTTGATCTGAGCAGCACCACCAACTCTTGATACAGAAAGACCTACGTTGATCGCTGGTCTGATACCTGAGTTGAATAGATCAGTCTCTAGGAATATCTGACCATCAGTAATAGAAATAACGTTTGTCGGAATATATGCCGCAACATCACCCGCTTGCGTTTCAATGATAGGGAATGCCGTAATAGAACCAGCACCTAGATCATCAGAAAGCTTTGCAGCTCTTTCAAGAAGTCTTGAGTGAAGATAGAAAACATCACCTGGGTATGCTTCTCTACCTGGAGGTCTTCTAAGGATCAATGACATCTCTCTATATGCAACCGCATGCTTAGAAAGGTCATCATAGAAGATAACTGCATGTCTACCATTGTCTCTGAAGTACTCAGCCATAGTTACACCAGCATATGGAGCAAGGAACTGAAGTGCTGAAGAGTCAGCTGCACCAGCAGTTACAATAATTGTGTAATCCATTGCACCGTGTTCTTCAAGTTTTTTCACTGTAGCAGCTACGGTTGATTGTTTTTGACCGATCGCAACATAGATACATACTACATCTTGACCTTTTTGGTTGATGATCGTATCGATAGCCAAAGTTGTTTTACCTGTTTGTCTATCTCCAATGATAAGCTCTCTTTGTCCTCTACCAACCGGTACAAGTGCATCAATCGCTTTAATACCAGTTTGAAGTGGCTCATGAACTGATTTTCTAGCCATGATCCCTGGTGCTTTTTCTTCGATAAATCTATGCTCAGCTGCTTCAACTGCACCTTTACCGTCAATTGGCTCACCAAGTGGGTTTACAACTCTACCCATCATACCGTCACCAACTGGAGTTTTAAGAAGGTCTCCTGCTCTTTTAACGCTCATACCTTCTTTAATACCTGCACTTGAACCAAGAACAACAACACCAACGTTTGCCTCTTCAAGGTTTAATACAAGTCCTTTAGCACCATTATCAAACTCTACAACTTCACCAGCCATAACATTGTTAAGACCATATACTGTTGAAATACCGTCTGCGATACCTACTACTTTTCCTACTTCATTGATGTCAACATCAATTTCAAAATTCTCAATTCTTTCTTTGATGATCGAACTTATCTCATCTGCTTGCAATTTAACTGCCACTGATACTCCTTTCTATTAGATAACTACAAAGATTTCTTAATGAAATCAATTAACTGTTCTTTAACTCTCTGCTTAGAGAAGTTTACCTCTATACCCAAATCATCTACTGAAACACGTACCCCATCTAGATCACTTTTCTCTTGTGTCAGCTTGATCGTTGAACCTGTATACTTTTTAAGTGTCTCTTCAAGCTCAGCCAATACAGCTTCATCAAGTGATGATGCACTTTTCAATACACCTTCATACTCATTTGAAACTCTTTGCTGATCTGAATTCAATACTTTTGTAATAGCAGGGATAAGATCAAGTCTTCCATTTTCACCTAAGATCTTAATAAAGTTCACAAGTGTTACATCATCATCACTAAGTGCTGATAAGATCATTGCTGTCTTATCTTCACTAGAAATGATTGGAGATGTCAATGTTGACTTAATTTCAGTGCTTCTTACCACTTCACTAAGTACATTAAGTACTTCTAAAATACCTGGGAGGTCTTTAGATACCGAAGAAAGTGCTTTTGCATATCTTTTAGCAATTAACTCTTCCATTACGCCACCTTCTTAGAAATAATTTCAACAACTTTAGCTTCATCTAACATGATGTCATCCACAGTGATATTATCACTTAAGATCTCATCGATTGCTTCTCTTGCTGATCTTCTCTCTTCTAGAGATATTTTCTCTTCAAGTTGCTTCTCTAAAAGCGCTAAGTCGTTTTGATTTGCATTTGCGATCTTTTCTGCTAAGAGAATAGCTTCTGCTTTTGCATCAGCAAGAATTTCTTCTGCTCTCTTTTTACTTTCATCTAAACGATTCTGTGCTTCTTTTTTCTCATCTTTGGCTGCTTGAAGTTTTTTTTCAATCTCATTTAACTGCTCTGCAATACCTTCACTTCTACCTTTAAAAAAGTTCTTGATCGGATTTGCAAGCAAATAATAAAGCAATGCTGCAAAGATTGTAAAGTTAACTACTCTTGGCCAAAAGTCTGTCTCTCTACCAGTTTGAGCAAAGTAACGGCTTGATTCAGCATCACCACTAGCTAAAAGAACAGCAGGTACCATAAGCAAAGATAACAGTACTATTTTTTTCATATTCATCCCTTCCTATAATTTGCTAAATTTAGCTTTTAGGCTCTCTTTAAAAAGAGGCATTTGAGAAAGAAGAGAGTTTTTAAGGTTCTCTTTGTCAGAGTTTAGCTTTTCTACGAATTTGTTATACTCAGTTTCTAATTCATTTTGTTTGGTCTCAATTCTACTTGCAGCCAATGTTTTTTCATCATCAATTGCTTTCTGTCTGATTCCCGCAGCTTCATTTTTAGCATTGCTAATAATTTCATCTGCCTTTGCATTTAGTTCGTCGCTGTTACCACTAAGACCTTTTGCAGCTTCTAAATCTTTTGCTATAGAATGATCTCTATCATCCATAAATTTCACCAATGGCTGAAATAGCATATTATTTAAAAGAACAAGTAGGGTTAGAAACAAAGCCAATACGAACAACATCAATGGTAAATGTATGTCAAGCATTAAAACTCCTCATGTAATTTCGCGTTATTTTAACATTATTGTCATGAGGATATGATTAAAATCTCTGAGTATTTTAAATATAAAGAGGAATTATAGATTTTATTTGTACATTCGTTTCAAAAAGTATTATTTTTTCTCATTTAGTGCATGAAACTGAGTCAAAAAGTCTTCGACCTCTTTTTCATTATCAAAACTGATTTCAATACTTTTTGTTTTGAGTTTATACTTAAAAGGTAAAATCTCTGCTAAAACATCCGTATATTTTTCCAATAGACTTGGTGTCGCTGTTTTAGGTACATTTTCAGACACATCACCTTTATAATTCTTCACCATATTTTCTGTATCACGAACACTGAGTTTCTGACCTATGACACTGTCTATCACAATTTTTTGTTTCTTTTCATCAAGTCCGACCAGGACCTTTGCATGTCCCTGTGATATCTTTCCTTCAACAAGTTGTTCCTGAACATAAGAGGATAAGCTAAGAAGACGCATTGTATTGGTGATCTGTGAACGGCTTTTATGCACAATAGAAGAGAGGTCATCATGTGTGATATTATGGACTTCTATCAACTCTGCATAAGAGTTAGCAAGTTCAATCGCATTGAGGTTTTCTCTTTGTATATTTTCGATAAGTGCAAGCTCACGGAGTCTTATTTCATCTATATCTACATTCGCAATTATTGCTTTAATATTGGTAAGTTTTGCAAGTTTATGTGCTCTAAGACGACGCTCGCCAGCGATAAGAAGATATCCATCTTCTTTTTCTATCACAACGATAGGTTGAAGCAATCCATGCTCTGCAATAGACTGACTTAACTCTTTCAGGGCTTGTTCATCAAAATGTTTACGCGGTTGAAAAGGGTTTGCTGCAATACTATTAACAGCTATCTCCTCTACCCTAGCCCCTTGAGATTCAAGCTCAAAACTATCAATATCGCTTAAGTCTTTTTCATAAGCCTCTTCTACTTCAGAAAGGATCTCTCCTAGTCCCCTGCCTAATGCCATACTTAACCTCTTGCTATAACTGTTGCGAGGTCCCTATAAGCGATAGAACCTTTTGAGCTTGCAGCATATGAAGTCACTGGTTTACCAAAACTTGGACTCTCTGCGATCTTTACATTACGTGGTACAACGATACACTCTTTCCCTTTTTTTATGTGGAAAAGTTTGTCTTTAAAATGATGACTTAAATCAGCAAGCACCTGTTTCGAAAGATTATTTTGACCAGAATACATCGTAGGTAAAAAACCTTTAATCTTTAGTTTTGGATTAATTGTTTTTTTCAAAAGGCCTACCGTATTGAGCAGCTGTGCCAGTCCTTCCAATGCAAAAAATTCACACTGAATAGGTATAATTACAGAATCAGATGCACTCAAAGCATTAATCGTAATAGGTCCTAATGCTGGAGGTGAATCTATAATAATAAAATCAAATTTAGAAGCGACCTCTTCAATTTTCCCTTTAAGAAACAACTCTCTGTTTTTTGCCTTAGGACTATAAAACTCTTTTTCTATACCAACCAGACCAATATTAGAAGGTACCAGTTTAAGATTTTTAACTTCTGTTTTAAGGATGACTTCTGAAAGCTTTTTACTCCCGATAAGCACATGATAAATATTATATTCATAATCACTTCTGCTAAAGCCTAAACTAGTTGTTGCATTGGACTGGGGATCGATATCTAAAAGAAGGACCTTCTTGCCTTTTTCAGCCAAAGAGGCTGCCAGATTTACTGCTGTTGTTGTTTTCCCTACGCCACCTTTTTGGTTGGCAATGCTAATTATTTCGCTCATCGTAAACTAAACACCTTCTTCCCCTCTATAATTAAAGAGCCATCTTCACATAAAGTCGCATCTGACAGGCTCTTTTTATTGTTTTCAATATGCACTGAAAACTTTCTACTTAGCTCAAATTCTATCTCATACTCTCTAAAGATTTGCTTCCATGATGTAAATTTTTCAACCCTTAAAAGGTAATTTTTCAATAGAAGTTCCGGTAAAATATCGCACTGTAAGGCTTTGTAGCCATTTTGTGATTTTTTTAAATTGATTCCAATTCCACACACTAATATATTGTTAATTTTTTGTGTGATCGTCCCACCAACTTTATCATCATTATAATAGAAGTCATTGGGCCATTTTAACCAAATATTCTGTCCTAATGATTCAAGTGTCTGTTTCATAAGATAAGAGAAATAAATAGAAGCAGAGCCAAGCTGTAGATCTTCAGGAAGTGTATCCAGGTCTAATGCTATCGAAGCAAAAAAATTTCCTTCTCCTCCCAACCAAGCATTGTCGCGACTCCCAATACCGGAGTGTTGCTGCTTTGCAATAACCGCCACAGGAGCTTGCAGATTTTTCTTCTTTAATTGTTCTAGAAGATACTTTTGAGTAGAAGGAAGTGTATTAAAGCAGAGTATCTCCAACTTTTAACCCCCTTCCTACACAATATGCTTTTGCTGACATCGGTTTTTTAGATGCAGGTTGTAAACTTCCAATTTTAAGAGCTCCTTTTCTACATCCTACCACTACTGCCTCTTCATCAAAGGAAAGAATCTCTAAAATATTGTTCTTGCTTGTTGTATCTACAAGACGGATCCCATCTATTTTTGTTCCATCTGTTGTAAATATACCTGGCCAACCTTCAAACGCACGGTATTTATTATAGATCAAACTGGCATCTTCAAAGTCTACTTCACCATCACTCTTTTTAATTTTTTTACATAATGAGGCCTGTGTATCATCTTGCATTTGTGGTGTGATACTCTCATAATTTCTAATAGTACTTAATGTAAGTCTACATGCATCAGAAGTCAATTGTGCCATCAGTGCATGAAGACGCATATCTGAAGGTATAACAAACTCTATTTTTTCAAGCATTGGACCCGTATCTAACCCCTCTTCCATCAGCATGGAAGTGACACCCGTTTTTTGATCACCATTAAGTAAAGATTGTTGCACAGGAGAGGCACCTCTATACTGAGGTAGAAGTGAAGCATGTAAGTTGATACAAGGTGCAATATCCAATATACTTTTAGGCAAGATCTGTCCAAATGCTGCCACTACGATAAAATCAGGTTTCACCTTTTTAATGGCATCTTCTATACCTTCATCACTTAAACGGTTAGGCTGCAACACTTCGATACCATGATCCAATGCTAATACTTTCACCGGAGGAGGTGTCAAAACTTTCTTACGTCCTACAGGACGGTCAGGCTGTGTAATAACCAAAGAGACTTTCATATCTTCAGCTTCTATCAATGTCTTAAGTATCTCTTTTGCGTAATGGGGCGTACCCATATAGACTATTTTGTATTTCATTTTATGCTTCTTATTCTAAATTAATGTTTTAGGCTTTAAAAAGTGTTCCACCCTTATGCTTACCCTCTATGAGAAAGGCACTCACATCACTAAGATCAAATCCACTGGCCAAAAACATCTCTCTACCTTGTCTCATTAAAAAATCTGCAGATTGAAGTTTTGTCACGATCCCTCCAGTAGCAAACTCATTGTTGGGTGTATGTTCTGCGTTAAGTTCTTCCTCGAGTATCCTATGGACCACTGCTCTACGTTTAGCATCATCATATTTGTTTGGATCTTTGTCATAGAATGCATCAATATCTGAGAGTATGACCAGCAGTGAGGCATCAAAATAGTGTGCCACATGTGCAGAGAGTCTGTCATTGTCACCAAAAACAAGCTCTTCAATACTCACAGTGTCATTCTCGTTGATAATGGGTACCACATTATTTTCAAGGAGTGTATCAATGGCATTTTTGGCATGATCAACATGCTCTTTAAACTTAAAAACATCTGCACTCAAAAGTACCTGCGAACAAAGTAAATCAAATCTGGCAAATTTCTCCTGATACATTTTGAGTAAATAGGGCTGTCCGATAGCTGCAAGTGCCTGTTTATTGGCTACAATACTTCTGTCCAACGGTAACTGTGTATATCCTGCTGATACAGCACCTGAACTTACCAAGATCACTTCATAGTGATGTGTTTTTAATTCTGCTATCAATTGAACCAATGCCAACATACGTGATTTAGCAATACTGCCATTTTCCGTTATCACATGTGAACCGACTTTAATCACAACTCTTTTCATAAGCCCCACTTACTCAGCTTCTTGTTCTGCTTTAACCATTTTGACAAAATCACCAATAGCATAACGTAATGCTTCAGTATTTAAATGTGCAACAGATGAGATAGGAAGTACAAAAAATGGTTTCTCTTCTGGTAAAAGTACACCAAAATCTGTCTTAAATCCATAACTCAGATAGTTTGTATCTGCTTTATATTTAAGTAATGTATCATTCGCTTCCAAACCTATATCTGCTAAGAATGTTTCTGTCAAAGCATTCACTTCATCTTGTGAAAGTGAATCAATTTTCGTAATGGCAATCGCATGCTTTCGTGTGGCAAGTGTTTCAGAATAACGTTTTAACTCAACCAGCAGTGTCTCATACTGATATTTCATCTCTCTGTAATTTGCCGCATCGATCATAAGAAGTAGTGTCTTTGTTCTTTCAATATGTTTCAAAAATTCTAATCCCAAGCCTCTACCATCACTCGCACCTTCGATAATACCAGGTATGTCTGCCATCATAAAAGAATCATAATCACCCATATGCACGACACCGAGTTTCGGTGTAAGTGTTGTAAACTCATAGTTGGCTACTTGAGGTCTTGCATTAGAAAGTGTAGAGATAAGTGTAGATTTTCCTACATTTGGATATCCCACTAAACCTACATCTGCAATGAGTTTCATCTCAAGTCTTACATGCTTGGTTATTCCTGGAAGTCCAGGCTGTGCATACGTTGGTCTTTGGTTACTTGAACTTTTAAAGTGCATATTTCCCAAACCACCTTTACCCCCTTCTATGAAGAGGACAACATCACCTTCATTGACCAGGTCAAGAAGCTCTTCACCTGTCTCCATATCAACAACCGTAGTACCAGGAGGAACCGTGATAATTGTATCATGCCCCTTACGACCATAGCACTTACGCCCTTCACCAGGACGGCCATTTTCTGCTTTAATATGGTTACGGCCACGAAGTGCTGAGAGTGTATCTGTATTATTATCTACTTTAAAATATACAGAACCTCCACGGCCACCATCACCACCATCAGGACCACCTTTAGAAACAAACTTTTCTGTCCAAAAAGAGATGGCACCCGCACCACCTTTACCAGAACTAATTGTTAGTTCTACACTATCTACAAACATTTATAACCTTTAATCTTATGAAAAAAACTATTGTATATACCCTTACGTATATGACCATAGTATATGAATTACGAAATTATACCTAAATTAGGGGAAGAATCGCTATAATTTTTATATTTGATCTAAAAGGCGAAGTTATGTTTCATCGAACATCTCTATCATTCTTCATAATTGGCAGTGTATTATTCTATCTAACAGGCTGCAGCTCAGGAAAAGAACCTGTGAATCAATATGGATATTATCATAGCGGCATCTATTTTGGTAAAAATTTTTCTGCAAACTATCAACAGGGAATTATGGATGGATGTACCACATCGAAAGGTAAGTATACAAAATCACATACGCTCTTTAATAACGATCAAAATTATCATGATGGTTGGTTTTTAGGCCGTAATAGATGTAAACATTTATTAATAGTTGAAGATGAAAAAAATGAGGAAATATAACCTGATTAGATCAAGAAAAATAAGTCCGAACTTGTCGGACTTATAAAGGGATTATGCAGGTACTACTGAAACTTTCTTTTGAGTAGCAGATTTGTTATCAAACTTTACTACACCTTCAACAAGTGCAAATATAGTATGGTCTTTACCCATTCCTACACCATTACCTGGGTGAACTTTAGTTCCTCTTTGTCTGATGATAATGTTACCAGGGATAACTGCTTCACCACCAAATTTTTTAACGCCTAAACGACGTCCAGCTGAATCACGGTTATTTTGAGTGGACCCTTGTCCTTTCTTGTGTGCCATCTGAGCTCCTTATGCTATTTTAGTAATTCTAACTCTTGTAAAGTCTCTTCTGAAACCTCTTTTAAGTTTTGAATCTTTTCTTCTTCTTTTTTTGTAGATGATAACTTTTTTATCTCTACCTTCATTGATTACTTCACCTTTAACTACAGCACCCTCTACGAAAGGAGCTCCTACAGTTAATTCACCGTTGTCTAGTGCTAGAACTTCTTTAAATTCTACCGCTGCTTTTGGCTCAAGATTCATGTTGTCAAAACAGATGATATCACCCTCTTGAACTTTAAATTGTTGGCCACTTGCTTTAATGATTGCGTACATTGCAAACCCTTTATATCTATTGTTTTTTAAAAAGTTCGTGATTATACCCAAAGTTGTTTTAATATTTTTTTAAACTAAACCGTTTTCCTCAAGTATTCACTACTTTTGTCTTTAATAAGTATAATCTGCCCCGGCAAGTGCGATACAATCTATCTCAACCAGTGCATTTTTTGGAAGTGTTTTCACTGCTACTGTACTACGTACTGGCTTATGTGTACCAAAATAATGTGCATAGATCGCATTGACTTTTTCAAAGTCATTCATATCTGCCAAAAAGATCGTTGTTTTGATCACATCATTAAAGTGTGCACCTGCTGCTTCAAGTACATAAAAAAGGTTTTTCATGACTTGATGTGTTTGGTTCTCTACATCATCTGCAGCCATAACACCTTCTGGTGTCAATGCTATCTGTCCTGAAGTATAGATGAATCCTTTTGCCACAACTGCTTGTGAATACGGTCCTATTGCTGCGGGTGCTTCGTTTGTCGAAATAAATTTCATTTACTTTTTCTCCTTAATTTCTTTCATAAAATATATACGATGTTGAGTAATCAGAAAATTCAAAATAGACTTTCTTCTCTCCTTCATCTTTTTTACCATTAAAGTTTAAATCATCAACTCCATACCCGTAACGATAAGGTCTTTGTTTACTATCATTACTTCCATACGCTGTTGAAAGTTTATCTATTTTAATAAACTTATGTACCAGTTTATCACCGGCATAGATATCAAGTACACCATTTGTACCTGTCCAGTTTTGTAATGAGCGACTCAAACTATTCTGAGTCTCTTGTGTACATCCTGCAAAGAACAAAATCATTCCTGATAAAAGTAATATTTTTAATTTCATTGTGATCCTTTATTCTCTATCGTATTTTAGCACTTTTTGTTTTAGGTTTACACCTCTGGCATAGCAAATTTTTGTGTGATCAACTCACCCTCATCATTAAAATAAAGATAATAGAGTTTATCTTTTGTCACAGGAAGCCCGGCAAGATATCGTAATGCCAAATTTGCCTGCAGAGATCCAATATGCATTACTATAGGTGCAGTAATACCTCCAGGTTTATGATCAGAGATATTAAAGACTTGGAAGTTTGCTTCATTGAAGAAGCAAACCTGTCCGTTAAACTCTTCTACGCTTGCATAGATCCAAGGTGTATTTGTTTCTTTGGCATGTTTATCTATCTCTCCTCTAACAGGAAGGTTATCTGTCGCATCCAGTATCAGATCATAACTGTTTCCCAATCCTTTGAATGCGTCAAAATCCATATCAAAAGCAAGTGCCTTGACAAAAGGGTTTTTAGCCTCAATAAGAGAAGCTACCGCTTTGGCTTTGTTTTTTCCTTCATCTTCAAGTGTAAATGCTATTTGTCTGTGTATATTATGGTTTGAGACGGTATCGAAATCTACCATATGTATCTCACCTATGCCTGAAGTACCTAATGCCATCGCTAAAGTACATCCTAAACCACCAGAACCGATGATAGCTATCTTTTTATTTTGCAGTGATTTTTGGGTCGCCTCACCCCATAACTGTATCTGTCTGTTAAAGTATTGTTCTGGTGTCATATCAAATCCTTTTTATACATTTTTATCAAACTGTTTCTCTTTGCAAGAAAAAACTACTCCAGTCTTAACTGTAACTCTTTCTCAAACGCCCATGCTTTTCTATGTTCTAACACTTCTCTTTTATCTATAACCTCAACCAACATAGATTCTTTATCTTCCAACATCATCTCTATTTCACCTTCTGGAGAGACGAGCATAGTGTCACCATAAAATTTCCATTTGACTTCATTATCACTGTATTCACCTAAACGATTTGCTCTTAGTATATAGCACCCATGTAAAAAAGCTTTTGTTTTGATGATCTCTCTCCAACGGTTATGAGATCCAAATGTTGAAGCAGTCGGAAGTAATACAAGATCGATCTTTTTTTCAGTGGCTCTTTGCCAGAAATGGTCAAAATGAAGTTCAAATCCAGCCATGACCATCACTTTGAAACCTTTTATATTGAAAGTCATAGGGTCTTTAAGTGATTTGATAGGATTAGCAAAGAACTTTTTTTCATTCCAGTGTGCATAAGGAAGAAGAATTTGCTGTTCATAATACCTTGTGGTCTTAGGAGTGATTTTGACAATGGTTTTATGATATCCATCTTTTTTAGTGACAATAATAGGTGCGACAAAAACAATATCATATTTTTCTGCAAGATTTTTAAGAAGTTCTGTATGTTTACGCGTCTGTTCTTTCACCATATTGGGTGACATCGTGGCAAACTCTTTAAAAAAGTGATTCAGTACATACTCACCAAGTAGCATCACCTCTGCATTTCTTTGCTTAGCTTGCTTCAAATAAAACTCAAGCCTTGTTGCATTCATACCCAATGTCGGTAATTGGAGTGCTGCTACAACAAGTTGTGCCATTATAGGGTATCTCCACTACTTTGATTGGCCTGTTCTATGACTGTAATTTTTGTTTTAGCCTCTTCGATAAGTGTTTGTGCTTCTTTGATATTTTTTAAACCCTCTTCATACAGCTTGACTGACTCTTCAAGTGTGATCTCCGGATTCATAAGTTTTTCAAGCAATTCTTTTGAATATTCTAATTTTTCTTCAAATGTTTCATTTTTCATTTTAATATATCCTTGATATGGTCTTCAAATTTATTCAATTCGACTAAAAATGCATCATGCCCATAATTACTTTGCACTTCAAGATAACTATATGACTGTCCATTACGTTCCATCATCTTTGCGATGTGTTCCATCTCAGAGGGAAGGAAAAGATAATCTGATGAAAAACTGATCAAATGCACATTTGCTTTGATACGTAAAATAGCCTCATGCAAAGAGTCATATCCACGACTCAAATTAAAAGTATTGATCGCCTTGACTATATATAGATAAGAAAGCGGATCAAATATACGTGAAAAGTTATTGGTATTGTACTCCATATATCTCTCAACTTCATAACGTCCAAAAAGCTCAAAAAGACCATCATTGTTGACATAATTACGGCCAAACTTATCGTCCATGGACTCTGGTGCCAAATACGAGATATGCCCTGCAATACGACCTATGGCCAAGCCATCCAATCCTTCTTCTTTAAAGGCATCTTTTTCATAATTACCATGATGAAATCTTGGATCTCTTCGTATCGCTTCAACGGCTACTTTATTAAACGCTATGGTCCAGGGTCTTGTTGCATATGTAGCGGCAAGAGAGATGATATCATCTGCAAAGTTTGGGTAATCCACAGCAAACTGTAATGCCTGCATACCACCCATAGATCCGCCCACTATCGCTCGCACATGATAGATACCCAACTGCGAAAGAAGATGCATTTGTGCACGTACCATATCTTTGATCGTCACTACAGGAAATCTAAGTCTATAAGGATCTTTACTCGGATAATTAGCACTCATTGGTCCTGTTGTACCAAAACAGGAACCTAACACATTCGTACAGATAACAAAATATTTCCTGGTATCAATAGCTTTCTCATCACCGATCAATCCATCCCACCAGCCAGCTTTCCGTTCACCTTCATAGGTTCCCGCTGCATGATGTGAACCACTCAGTGCATGACACACCAAAATTACATTGGATTTATCTTCGTTTAACTTTCCGTATGTCTCATAGGCGATCTCATACGGTTCTAAGATACGCCCACTCTCTAAGTAGAGAGGAGAGCTAAACTGTGCTGTTTTAGTTGTGATTTCCATAGACTGCTTTTTTATTTATAGGACATTTTTTGAGCTAAGCCAAAAAACGATGTTGTCACTATGACCCACTCAAGGGTGTACATTGCAATAACTTCAGCTCTTGGCTCATGCGACTGGGTCACATACAAGCACAATACCCATTAATTATATTATTTGTAGTATTTTATCTAATTTGGGCTTTTATTCTATATATTAACCTAAGGCTTTTGTTAAATCATCAATAAGGTCTTGTGTATCCTCAAGACCCACACTCAATCTTATGAGTCCACCAGGAACACCTGCCTCTTCAAGCTCTTTAGCTGAGAGTTGCTGATGTGTTGTACTTGCTGGATGTGTAATAATAGACTTACTATCACCAATGTTTACAACCACAGCAAAGATATCTGTAGCATCGGCAATACTCTGTGCCAACTCTTTACTCTCTACTTCAAATGAAAGAAGACCACTAGCCATCCCTTCTTTAAAATACTTTTGAACCAGTGGGTTTTGAGCACTTGACTTTAATCCAGGGTAATTTACCCTTTTTACCTTTGGATGTGCTTCCAAAAACTCTGCAATAGCAAGGGCAGAATTTGAGTGCTGCTTCATACGAAGTGGAAGTGTTTCAAGTCCTTGTATATGCAACCATGAGTTAAATGGACTAGGTGCACCTCCAAGATCACGCAAAAGTGCAAGACGCACTCTAAGTGTAAAGATAGGTAATGGGACATCACTATAAACCAGTCCATGATAACTTGCATCAGGTGTGTTGAAATGGTCATATCTTGCATTACCTTTGATCTTCTCTACCAAATTTTCACGCTCGACGATTACACCACCAAGTGCGAGCCCCTGCCCTGTAGTATATTTACTGGTACTGTGTACACTTAAATCCACACCATGTGCTAAAGGTTTACAAAGTACTGGCGTTGCTACAGTGTTATCTACACAAGTAATAACGTTATGTTTATCTGCTATTTCTACAATTGCACCAATGTCTGCAACATCTATACTAGGATTAGTAATACTCTCAAAAATAATGATTTTCGTTTTATCATCAATCAACGCTTCAAGTTCACTAGGATTTCGTACATCAAAGTAACGTGTTTCTATACCAAAACGCTTGATTGTATGTCCAGTCAGTGTCGTTGTACCACCATACACCTGTTTTGCCACAACTACATTGTCTCCTGCTTCAGCTACGTTTGCAATCGCATAAAAGATCGCTGCCATGCCAGATGCTGTACCAATGGCAGCTACACCACCCTCAAGTGCAGCGAAACGCTTTTCAAACACATCTGTAGTAGGGTTCATCAATCTTGAATAGATATTTCCAAGCTCTTTAAGTGCAAAGAGATTCGCCGCATGTTCTGTGTCTCTAAACTCATAGGCTGTACTCATATAGATAGGTACTGCCATAGTCCCTTGTGCATCTTTCTCATATCCTGCATGGACGGCTAGTGTTTGTTCGTGCATTACAATTCCTTATTTTCTTATATAGGTAAATTATAGCTTGTGCTTGCTTGAAGAGAAGATTAATTGGAAGAAAAGATATCGTATTTATGTATTAAAGGAATCCCCGTATCACATACGGGGATAACGAGCAGAATGATTAAGAAGAATAGTTTGGAGATTCTTTTGTGATCGTCACATCATGTACATGACTCTCTCTTAATCCGGCAGAAGTAATTTCAACAAATTCTGCTTTTTCCCAAAATACTTTGATCGACTCTGAACCACAGTACCCCATAGATGAACGGAGCCCCCCTACCATTTGATGCACAACATCTGCGATACGTCCTCTGTATGGAACACGTCCCTCGATACCTTCTGGTACAAGTTTATCTGCTGCTGTACCTTCTTGGAAGTAACGATCTGTACTCCCTTTGGTCATCGCACCGATACTTCCCATACCTCTGTACTCTTTAAACTGTCTACCGTTAAAAAGTATCATATCGCCAGGAGCTTCATAGGTACCTGCAAGTGCAGAACCTAACATCACTGAGCTTGCACCTACAGCCAAGGCTTTTGCAACATCTCCAGAGTACTTTATACCACCATCAGCGACGACAGGAACACCTGCTTTATTTGCAACTTCTGCAACTTCATCAATAGCTGAGATCTGAGGAACACCAACCCCTGCAACAACACGTGTTGTACAGATAGAACCTGGCCCTATACCTACTTTTACTGCATCTGCACCTGCATCAATAAGATCCTGAGCCGCTGCTGCTGAAGCAATATTTCCTGCGATCACATCTACATCAAGTGTCTTTTTAATCAGTTTAAGTGTATCTATAATACCTTGTGAGTGCCCGTGTGCGGAATCTAATACAATGACATCTACACCAGCTTCCACCAATGCAGTAGCACGATCAAGCTGCCCTACACCTATCGCTGCACCTACTCTTAAACGTCCATGTTCATCTTTATTTGCATTAGGGAATTTCTCTTTTTTCTCAATGTCTTTTATGGTAACAAGCCCCTGAAGTACACCATTTTCATCTACAATAGGCAGTTTTTCTATCTTATGTTCTTGAAGTACTTTTGCTGCTTCCTCAAGCGTGATACCTACTTTTGCTGTGACCAAAGGCGCTTTGGTCATCACATCAGCAATTTTTAAACTCATGTCAGTGATAAAGCGCATATCACGGTTTGTGATGATCCCTAGAAGTTTAAGATCATCATCTACGACCGGTACGCCTGAGATCTTATATTCACCCATCAAAGCATCTGCATCTGCCACTGTTTTATCTGGACCTATAAAAATAGGATCGATGATAATACCGCTCTCAGATTTCTTTACTTTCATAATTTGTCTGGCCTGTGTTTCTATATCCATATTTTTATGGATGATCCCGATACCACCCAGGTGTGCCATAGCGATCGCTGCCCTGTACTCAGTTACCGTATCCATCGCTGCTGAAACGATAGGTGTATTTAATGATACACGTTTGGTAAGTTGACTTTTTAAACTTACTTCTTTAGGAAGCACAATCGAATGTTGTGGTACTAGTAATACGTCTTCAAATGTTAATGCTCTTTTCTTTATTCTCATGTTATTTCCTTCGTTTATTTAATATAGTTTACAGCTTTTTCCATGCTTGCAGCACCGTCAAAAAGTGTTTTTTCGTTAAATGCTTTAGCAATGAGTTGTAATCCTATAGGCATCCCCTCATCATTTTTAGCAACAGGCAGTGAAATCGCAGGAAGCCCTGCAAGGTTAATGGCTATAGTATACATATCACTCTTATACATTTCAAGTGGATCTTCAGACGCACCTATCTTAGGTGCAACTGATGGTGCAACTGGTGAGAGGATAAGATCTGCCTCTTCAAAAATAGCATTAAATTCATCTCTGATAAGGTGTCTTACCTTCTGTGCTTTGACATAATAGGCATCATAATATCCTGATGAAAGTACAAAATTACCAAGTAAGATACGTCTTTTTACCTCTTCTCCAAACCCTTCAGATCGTGTATTATAGAAAAGTTCTTCCGTACTTTTTGATTCAGCTCTTGTTCCATAACGTACCCCATCAAAACGTGCAAGGTTGGTGGCTGCTTCTGCTGTAGCCAAAATATAATAGGTTGCGATATCATATTTTGTGTTTTGCATATTTTTATGTACGATCGTATGCCCTGCTTCTTCGAGTGCTTTGAGTGTCTGTGCATAGGCTTTTTGTGTATCTTCATCTGCTTCAGAGATATAGTTGTCTATTACTGCAATAGTTAACTTAGTATCAGGGTTAATATTATTGGCAATATCTTCTATCTCAAAATCTGCTGAAGTCGAGTCTTTTTCATCATGCCCTTTGATCGCATCATACAAGATCGCTGCATCTTCAACATTTTGCGCAATAGGGCCTATCTGATCAAGAGAAGAAGCATACGATGCCAAACCATAACGGCTTACTCTTCCATACGTAGGCTTCATACCTACGACACCGCAATAAGCTGCAGGTTGTCTGATAGATCCACCTGTATCAGAACCCAATGCAGCAATGGCAATACCCCCAGCTACAGCTGCAGCTGATCCACCTGAAGATCCCCCAGGTACTCTGTCTGTACCATGGGGGTTCTTAGTCGGTCCGTAAAAAGAGCTTTCTGTGGTTGATCCCATTGCAAACTCATCCATATTGGCTCTACCAAATGCCATCATTCCTTTAGATTTAAGGTTAGTGATAGCCGTAGCTTCATACGGTGCAATGTATCCCTGAAGAATTTTAGAACCAGAAGTCACAGTCCAGTCTTTCACTTGAATGTTATCTTTAATAAGGATCGGTACGCCCTCACCTGAACTTTCAAAGCCTACATAGGCATTCAGTCCACTCTCTTTGGCTTTTACTTCAAGTTGAGCTCTTATCTCTTCTAATTCTTCATTAGATTTTGTTAACGCTTCTTTTAGTGTTATCACAACTTGCTTCCTTTTCTCTTATAATATTCTACTACTGCCAACCCTATACCCACCAATCCAAAGATAAAAATAATTGAACCAATGATCACTTCCATCTGTATAGGCTGAGTCATGTCAAACATTAGGCAACATCCCCATTCCCAACAACATTAGTACATCTATCACAGGCACACTCATCACTGCTACTTGTAAATCTCCAACATCTTGGACATTTTGAAGCAGTGGCTTTATGTACAGTATAGCTTTTACCATCCACTTCAAAAGAAGCAACTTGTTCACCCTCGCTGCTTGATTTCATCGCTGAAACCACAAACCAGTCTTCAAGGTCTTTACTGTCTTTAATCTCAAATGCACTCATATCCCCTGCGATCTCAACTTCAAGTGTAGACTTCATCAGTTTTTCTTTTTTGAGTTTGTCTACGGCTTCAGAGAACTTCACTCTTGCTTCTAAAAGAACCTTATCATCAAAACTTGCTTCAACTGCTGGTACTTCAACATAGACAAGGTCAAATACATTTTCCATATCACCTTTGAAAAGTGCGGGTGCGTACTCTAGTATCTCATCTGCCGTATAGGTCAAGACCGGAGCTATGAGTCCTAACATCGCTTTGGAAATATGTGCCATTGCAGACTGTGTTGCTCTTCTGACAGGATCATTTTTATCTTCACAATAGAGTCTGTCTTTGGTGATATCCATATAGATACCTGAAAGCTCATTGGTGATGAAGTGGTTCAGTGTTGCAAATCCTCTAAGGAAATCATAGGCATCAAATGAGCTTTTGACGGATGCAAATACCTCTTCTGCCTTAGTGAGTATCCATCTATCCAACTCACCATACGCATCATTGGTCACATAGGTTTCAAGGTCATCCACATTCGCAAGTAGAAATCTAAATGTATTTCTTATTTTTCTATACTGTTCGGCCGTTTGTTTCAAAATTCCATCAGAAATCTTCAAGTCTGACTGATAATCAGAAAGTGCTACCCATAGTCTAAGGATCTCTGAACCATATTCTTTAATGACTTTGTCCGGAGCAACCACGTTACCTTTAGACTTAGACATCTTCTCACCCTTCTCATCCACAGTAAACCCGTGAGTAATAAGCGTTTTATAGGGTGAAACTTCATTCACAGCTGTTGAGAGCAGTAACGAAGATTGGAACCAGCCTCTATGCTGGTCAGATCCTTCAATGTAAAGAGATGCCGGATACTCACCTGCATCATAATTACCACTTTTGATCACCGAATTCCAAGTTGATCCAGAATCGAACCACACATCCAAAATATCATCGATCTTTTCCAAGTCAGCAGCGTTATAGCCTGAATCAGCAGGAAGAAGGTCTTCTATATTCATAGAGTACCAAGCGTCTGCACCCTGTGCATCAAAAAGACTCGCTACATGCTCCAATACATTTTCATCTAAGATCACCTCTTTGGTACTTTTGTTTCTAAAGAAGGCTATAGGTACACCCCAGGAACGCTGACGAGAAATACACCAATCAGGTCTTCCCTCTATCATCGGTTTGAGACGATTCTTAGATGTCTTAGGATAAAAGTCCACACCTTCAATAGCATTCAATGCTGTATCTCTCAATGTAGATTTTGCCCCTTCGGCTGTGTCATCTATGGAGATAAACCATTGGTTCGTTGCTCTGTAGATCAGCGGCTTTTTTGTTCTCCAGCAGTGTGGATAAGAGTGAACGAATTTACTCTCTTTTAACAATGCATCGCCCAAGATCTCCAAGATAGGTTCATTGGCTTTAAAGATATGCATCCCTACAAACTCATCTGGATTAGGAAGAAGATTTAAACCTTTGACACTCTCGTCATAACACCCACGTTCATCTACAGGCATGACCACTTCAAGACCATATTTAAGTCCTACTTTGTAGTCATCTTCACCATGTCCAGGCGCTGTATGTACACATCCAGTACCACCATCCATAAGTACGTGTTCACCAAGGATCACTTTAGATGTACGACCATTTACAGGGTTAATGGCTAAAAGGTTTTCCATCTCTCTTGCAGCGATCTTTCTGCTTGCATGTCCTGAAACCACACCCTCTTCTATCATCGCTTCATAACGTGCATCTGCTACGATATGCCCATCATCCGTCAAAACATACATCTCTTCAGGATTAAGAGAGATACCTGTATTTGCCGGTAGTGTCCAAGGCGTTGTTGTCCAGATCACAAGACCTGCTTTACCTTCTACACCTAACTTCTCTTTAGCTGCATCGCTGAGTTCAAAGTGTACATAGATAGAGTAATCTTCTTTATCTTCATACTCCACTTCTGCATCGGCAAGTGCTGTTCTTGCAGCCCATGACCAGAAAATAGGTTTATGTCTTTCAACTAAAAGGCCTTTTTGTGCTACTTCACAAAGTGTTCTATAGATGTTTGCTTCAAATTTAAAATCCATCGTTACATAAGGATTTTCCCAATCTGCAATAACACCTAAAGCTTTAAATCCGTCTCTTTGAATGTCTACAAACTTTGCAGCATGCGCACGGCAAAGTTCTCTAAACTTTTCTGTAGGCATCGCTTCTTTTTTACTTTTACCTAGTTTCTCTTCAACTTTCTGCTCGATAGGCAAACCATGACAGTCCCAGCCCGGAGTCATACGCACTGCTTTGCCTTGGAAATAGTTGTATTTTAAAATGATGTCTTTAAGTATTTTGTTCAGTGCATGTCCAATGTGAATGTCACCATTGGCATACGGAGGTCCATCATGAAGTGTAAACATTTCAGCGCCCGCGCGTTTTGTTTTCATCTGCTCATAAATATTGGTATCAAACCATGCATTATATTTTTTAGGCTCATTATTTGGGAGATTTCCACGCATTGGAAAATCTGTTTTGGGAAGGAGGAGTGTGTCTTTAAAATCCATAGTCGATAACACCTTAATGAGGGTCGCCCCTGTTATATTATCCCGTGATTGTACCTAAAAGACCATTAGAAGCTACTTTTGCTACAATTATCTTATGAAAAATATACAAAAACTAGTAGAAAAAATTATTCAGAAACTGACAAAAGAAGGACAAACGATCTCTTTTGCAGAAAGTTGTACCGGTGGTCGTATCGTTGCAGCATTCACCTCTATATCAGGTGCTTCAGAGGTCCTTCATGGCTCATGTGTCACTTACTCGAACGATATCAAACATCTCTGGTTGGGAGTCAGTAAGGAAGTACTCGAAACACAAGGTGCAGTGAGTCAAGCCTGTGTCTCTCAAATGCTGGATGGTATACAAAAGATGGCAGGTTCTGACTATGCCATAGCAGTTTCAGGTATAGCAGGACCCACTGGTGGCACTGAACTTAAACCTGTAGGGACCGTATATATAGGTTTAAAAACACCTTTTTCACAAGAGGTATATCATTGTCACTTTGATGGTCCAAGAGAAGCAGTTCAAGAGCAATCTACACTGTTTGCTATCGAGAAATTAGCTGAAGTGTTGGAAATTTAAAAACATTTCCCATAATTCTCTTGACAATCAAAGGTTTCTGAGCTATAATTCCGTCCACTTATTCAAGTAATGAGTGCAAAAAATGTGTGACCTTTTAGCTCAGTTGGTAGAGCAACTCCCTTTTAAGGAGTGGGCCCATGGTTCGAATCCATGAAGGGTCACCACTATTATTATTTTATAGGTGCGGTGGTAGTTCAGTTGGTTAGAATACCTGCCTGTCACGCAGGGGGTCGCGAGTTCGAGTCTCGTCCACCGCGCCAGTATATGTGTGACCTTTTAGCTCAGTTGGTAGAGCAACTCCCTTTTAAGGAGTGGGCCCATGGTTCGAATCCATGAAGGGTCACCACTATTATTATTTTATAGGTGCGGTGGTAGTTCAGTTGGTTAGAATACCTGCCTGTCACGCAGGGGGTCGCGAGTTCGAGTCTCGTCCACCGCGCCA
>ENA-OVOD01000004-OVOD01000004.1-sediment-metagenome-genome-assembly--contig:-NODE-4-length-25002-cov-3.309448_pt1 | contig 25002 bp, 22 predicted proteins | sample MGYA00250097_ERZ650218 | MGnify/ENA primary metagenome ERZ650218 (study PRJEB26732, sample SAMN07278952) | sediment metagenome | biome: marsh; feature: saltmarsh; material: sediment | place: USA... | reverse complement strand
TAGATAGTATGATAGCCATTGGTGTAATTGACCTTAACCCTTCCCTCTTCATTCTCTAAAGAGTCGATATCAGTACCATATCTTACACGCAGTTTCTCTTCCTGATCATAACGTTGAATGATCTCTAAATTGATATCATTGACTCGACTGAAACGCTCTTTACGGTAAGAGAGAGTCACATCATTAAGGCAACATAGTTCACTCGCATACTCAACTGCTGAGTCACCACCCCCTACGACCAGTATTTTTTCATGTCCATGAGCATCATAAGGATTAAAGTTGACCATCTTTTTGATCGTTACAGGGATCTTGTAGTCTGGCTTGTTCGGTTTTCCCATTTTTCCAATGGCAACAATGACATTTTGGGCAACATAGTCACCTTGTGGTGTCACCACAGAGAACATTCCATCATCACCTTTAAGTACCCTATCTACTTCACACTCAAAGATAGCATCTATCCCTTCATGGTCTAATAGGGCTTCAAAATGTTCCAACGTACTCTCTTTGGTGCCATCAAAGAACTCAACATTCCCTTCAAACTCTATATTCTGTCCCTGCCAGTTTCTATCCACTCTTTTGGCATCCTTGTAGTACTGTCTGATGGTCTGTGAGTGATTGTCACCCTTTTCTATAAGTAGTATTTTCTTCACGCCAAATAACGAAGCCTCTACAGCTGAGGCAATACCACCAGGCCCACCACCGACGATGATAAGATCATATAGATTTTCCATATTGATAACTCCTCTTTGAAAAATAGTATTTTCATTATAACACAAGAGAAGATTAAACAACTAGAACATCCTCTACACCCTGATGTCCTTTATGATACTTTGTGGCTCTTTACTCTATTTATTGAATTATTTCTTCTCTTCTTTTTTATTAGATTTATCTTTCTTGGGCATCTTAAGCACAATAAAAAATGCTGCCAATATTAAACCATACACTACATAATAATAAATATTGTCATTTTGTGGCATTAGTTGACCTCCATAATCATATCTTGGCTTTTGACGATATTCAATCGTTTGTCGATACTTTTCACATCACTTTCATCAGAAATAATTACAGGGGTGATGATATCCTTGGCATGTTCACGAATGTAGACCAGATCAGCACGGATAATGGGATCTCCTGCTTTCACCTCGTCGCCTTCATTTGCAAGACGTTCAAAACCTTTTCCCTCAAGTGCCACAGTTTCTAAACCGATGTGCACCATCACCTCTAAATCCTTTGGACTCTTGATACTATAGGCATGGTTTGTAGAAAAAATTTTTGTGATCACACCATCAATAGGTGCTGTAAACACATCTGATATAGGGATGATCGCGACACCGTCACCTACAAGTTTTTGTGAGAACACATCATCCTTCACACTTTCAAGTGCTACGACTTGTCCATCTACAGGTGACTTGATCTCTCTAACTTTACGTTTTAAAAATCCAAACATTACTATTTCCTTCTTTTCGCCATCCTCGTGCTTAACACGGGGATGACGGGTGCGCGTATTTTACTTCACCTCTAACTATAGTTGATATGATACTAAATTTTTCATCAAAGATGACTATATCGGCATCATAGCCTTCTCGTAATTCACCTTTAGGAATACCCAGTTTACGTGCAGGTATTTTTGTCACAGCATTGACAAGCGCAACAAGATCCATAGAGCTATGTTTCTTCATATTTGATAATGCGTCATTCATTTTTAGTACAGAACCTGCGAGCGTACCGTCTTCTAGTACTGCCTTTCCTTCATCTACCTCAACACTCCTGCCACCCAAATCATACGTTCCACATTTCATACATCCAGCCCTCATAGCATCTGTGATAAGTATGAGCTTCTCTTTTTTGACTTTCTGCACTAGTTCAAGCGTAGTCGGGTGTGTATGCACCAGATCTGCGATAATGTCACAAGTCACATCAGCGTCAAATACTGCACCTACTATGCCTGGTTTTCTGTGATGATACGGATTCATGGCATTAAATAGATGGGTTGCATGAGAGATACCCCAGGCAAAACTCTCTTGACTCTCTTCATAACTTGCATCAGAATGCCCAATACTTAGAATGACATGAGGATGCTTTTTTGTCAATAACTTTACAAAATCTTCTGCACCCTCAATTTCAGGTGCCAGTGTGATCATTTTTATTTCGTTCATATAGTTTTCTATCAGTGTCATATTCGGTGATTGGACATAGGCTTTATCTTGTGCACCATGTTTATCTGCATTGATAAAGGGACCTTCAAGATGAATGCCCAGTACATTCGCACCGCTGACCTTGTCAGCATGCTGTTGTATGTTTTGTAAAGCCATGTCAATAGCTTCACTTGACATCGTCATAGTCGTGGCCAAAAAAGAAGTAGTCCCTGTTTGAAGAAGGGTTGAAGATATCGTCTCCAGTGCATCAGGTGTGGCATCCATCACATCCGCACCGCCACTGCCATGTATATGCAGATCAATGAACCCTGCACTGACGTAAGCGCCCTTGGCATCAATAATAGTTTCAATATCTATAAGATCTGTTTCCTCTACGATATTGACGATCTTCTGATCAAATAAAAGCACTTTATCTTCAATGATCTTATCATCACTAAATATTTTTGCATTGAAGATAGCTTTCATGTTGTTCTTTTACCTCATCTTACTTTGTTGTACAGTGATCATACCTCAGTCCTAAGACTTTCTTTTAGTGCTCTTTTAAGTACTTTCCCCGTAGCATTTTTAGGAAGTGCTTTAATGACATGAATTTGTTTTGGTATTTTATAATTTGCGAGTTGCTCTTTCATATATTTTTTTAAACCTGTTTCGTCAAGTGTCTCTACACCCTCTTCAAGTTCTATATATACTACAGGAATCTCACCACTCTTTTCATCATCGATGCCGATCACTGCCGATGCTTCCACACCTTCAAACCTATCGATGACCTCTTCTACCTCACGAGGATAGATATTGATACCTTTTGAAATAATAAGATCTTTTTTTCTATCTACGATGAACAAAAATCCTTCATCATCCATATATCCTACATCACCCGTAAGCAACCAACCATTAATGATGGTTTCATCTGTTGCAGTAGGACGGTTCAAATACCCCTGCATCACATTATCACCTTTTACGATAATATCTCCTATAGCTCCACGATGTACCTCGCTCAACTCTTGATCTACGATCTTTATCTCGTAGCCATATAATCCTATACCCACAGAACCCGCTTTTTGTTTTTTTAAAGTATTCATACTGACAGCAGGACTTGCTTCACTCAATCCATACCCTTCAAGCAACTTGGCTCTTTTAAATTTCTTTGCCATAGCATCCAGTGTTTTAGGCTGCAAGGCAGCTGCACCAGAAATAAATGCACGTATGTTATTGAACCACATAAAATACCATGGAAGTTTTGCTTTGGCTAAAGCATTATATACATCTGGTATACCAAAGAAAAGTGTCACACGTTTTAACAATGTCTGCTTAAAGATATTAGAAAAAGGTTGAATCGATTTGATGATCACGATACTCATCCCTACATACATAGGCAGCATGATGGCTATAGTAAATGTAAAAGAGTGGAACATAGGTAAAAAAACAATGCCTCTATCTCTAGGTGTTACATTAATGTGCTTCATTCCAGAATGTGCATTTGAAAAAATGTTCTTATGGCTTAACATGGCACCTTTAGGTTTACCTGTCGTTCCAGAAGTATAGATGATTACCGCTGTATCTTCCAATGCAGTATCGGTATGTATTACAGATAACTCTGTTTTTAATGCTTCATCAAAAGTGTAATATTGTTCTCTCTTAGCACTGTTCTCCCCTTCCCAAACGATAAACTTACATAAGTTACTTGCTTTGCTATTATTCACGACCTTCTCATGAACAGCTGAGGCGACAAGCACTGAAGCACCACTGTCTTCTAAAATATACGTCAGTTCATCTTCTTTCAAAAAGGTATTGATAGGTACAACAATAGCCCCTAATTTTGATGCGGCGAAGATCGTATAGATGAACTCAGGGGAATTACGTAAAAAAAATGCGATCCTGTCACCTTTTTTTACCCCTTTATTGGAAAGAAAAGCAGCCAGTTTATCTGCTGCTACTACAATATCTCCATATGTGATCTTCTCATCATCCACAAAAAGCGCAACTTTATTCTTACGCTTTTTCCCCTGAAAGGTTATAAGCTCATAAAAGTTATTAAACTTGTAGTCCATCTTAATACTCGTACGCTATGCCTACAGTCGTTAAGAATGCTCCACCTTCGTGAAAACTTCCTCCAGCATTAAGTAATGAATTAGGATCATTATGTGCTCCAGGTACTAAAGAAATTGATTCTTTACTGTCATAAAGGAATGCTGCACCCCATGAAATATTTTCTGTCTGCTGATATCTGAATCCCATTGAAAAGATCTTCGCATCACTGTCAGGAAGTTCAAATCCAATTGTTTCTACCGGTACCGGTGTTTCATCAATGGCAAATCCCATCATCGCAGTGATTTTATTATCCATCTCAATCGTCGCACCCAGTCTAAAAGTATTGGTATCTTTCCAATTTTTTTCAATTGGATCATCAAAAGCTGGTGTGAGTAATCCGATATTTGCTCCACCATACTCAAAATCTAATGTCTTATACTCTGACCAATACGTTCTCTCATAATTAAACTCTAATGTAAATTTATCATTCCATGTTTTAGATAGAGAAATATTCAATGCTGCGGGAAGAGGTACTGATACACTTGCATCACCATTATAAACTTCACTTCCTAAATAATATAATTTAGCTGTTCCCTCTTCATCTAAATCAATATTTGAACGATATGTTACAGCCAAATTCATGTCGGAAGCCGGTTTATAGGTTAATGCTAGATTATATCCAAACTCTATCGTATCTCCCTCCATATCACGAGCAATATTTGGGATACTAGAATCAAGAGCATTAGCATCTGCAGAATTACTTTTTACAACCCCTTCACTATAGATGAGTCTTAAACCGCCACCCATACTAAAATTATCAGAAATTTTATACGATATACTTGGATTTAACTCTACAGTTTTTAAAGTAAACTCTTCAGCTGAAGCTTTTTGGAAAGGTGTTTCCCATCTCTTAGTCAATCCTCCTGGTACCACCATACTCACACCCCATCTAAAATTATCTATAGGTTTAGAGACATAATGAAAAAAGGGGATAGGCAAATCTTCTACTTCAGACTCTCCTGATGCAGGACCTAAACTATAAACATTAGATGGCAAGTGTGCTAAAGTGATCCCGCCTTCTACATAACTTTTATCAGCATCCATAAAACTCATATTTGCAGGGTTAAAATATGCTGTATCTGCACCACTGGTATGTGCAACATAGGCTGCACTGAGTGCCATAGAATTCAATGATTGTTCTGGAATTTTATATCCCCCTGCCACGACTACCGAACTTACTACGGCACTCAGTGCTAAACCTTTTACCATTCTTCCCATTATTCTTCCCCCTTTATTTAAAATTTAATCTTCTATCAAAGCATATAATGCCTTAATCTCCTCTGCCCAGATCGACTCATCAATGGTTTCCAAAACAAGTGGAATGTCATCCATACGTGAGTCATTCATAATGAATTTAAACGCATCCCATCCTATTTCTCCCTGTCCCAATGAGTGGTGTCTGTCCACACGAGAACCTAAAGGTGGCTTAGAATCATTAATATGCATTCCCATCAAGTACACACTTCCTACTACTTTATCAAAATTGCCCCATGTTTCGTCATAGGCTTCTCTGGTACGGATATCATACCCTGCGGTAAACATATGACAGGTATCGATGCAAACACCTACGCGACTTTTATCTTCTACCTTATCTATGATATGTGCCAAATGTTCAAATTGATACCCAAGGTTGGAACCTTGCCCTGCTGTATTTTCAATGACAAGTTTTACATTTGAATCTGGAGTAGCTTCTATGGCTCTGTTAAGTGATTCTGCTATAACATCCAAACATCCCAATTCGGCCTGCATAAGCTTATCCATATACTCTGGATCTTTTTTAGAGAGCTTTGTCAAATGAGAACCAGGGTGAAAGTTAAGTCTGTCAAGTCCCAAAATACGACAACGTTCCAACTCATCTATAAATGCATCCCTTGATTTTTCAAGTTTTTCCACTTCAGGATGCCCAAGATTTATGAGGTAAGAGTCATGAGGTAAAATATGTTTAGGTAAGATGCCTGAAGCTTCAAGGTTTTGATGAAAAGCATCTATCGTTTTTGTCTCTAAGGGCTTTGCTACCCATTGTCTTTGATTTTTAGTAAATAATGCAAATGCTTTAGCCCCTATAGCCATAGCATTGAGTGGTGCATTATCTACACCTCCGCTTGCACTTACATGTGCTCCGACAAATTTTGCCATTTTCTAACCTTAGTATTGTTTTTTGATTTTTATATCTATAGTATTGATTGTATCATGGAAAATAACTTCATTGTTTAAAACACTATAATCGATGTTGTATTTATCTTTTTTTACTATCTTTTGTGTAAACCCGGTACCCTTTTTTTCTAATCCAGCACCATTAAACAGAGCTCTTCCTCTAAATATATTCTCCATTATATCTTCTGGGTACAGATCACTTAAAACCTCTTTATTGAAAGCACTTTTACCCATACATTCTAACAAACTCATACATACTGAGGTCTCAGATATTTCTAAAGACATGAGTGCCTGTCCACTACCATAGATCTCTATTTTTATCTCTTCTTTATTCTCATAGATAAACCCCATATCTGCATATTTGAAGGTAGGCGTTTTAAACATGATGTAGGCAGAATTTTGTTGAACATACTCTTTAGAGGCACATGCACTCAAAAGAAAACCCATTATAAAAATCGAAACGGTTCTTTTAAAATTCATCTGTTTTTTCCTTGTTTTAGGTAAATTATACACTATCTTAAGAGATTTTTAAGCACCCTATCTATATAATGCCATCCACAAGTTACAGATGGCCCCATCGTCTAGCGGTTAGGATCCATGGTTTTCATCCATGTTACCGGAGTTCGAGTCTCCGTGGGGTCACCATTTTTAACTTGTAAAATATCAACATAATGTGGCCCCATCGTCTAGCGGTTAGGATCCATGGTTTTCATCCATGTTACCGGAGTTCGAGTCTCCGTGGGGTCACCACTTATTTTTTGATTTTACTACACGATTTATTTATACAAAATTCCACTCTAACAAAAATAAAAGTGAGCCTTTAAATGTTTCGTTTATTTTCTATAACACTATTACTCATATTCCCTTTACAAAGTATCGCATCCGTCTCCTATAATGTTCGCATTGCTGTCTATAACAATGTTGATTCTCTGAAGCAAGAATTAAATAAACTCTCTCCTGCACTCAGAAAAACCGTTGAGATACAAAAAAGAGGGGAACAGCATGTTGCCTGTTCTATACATACAAAGGATAAGACAAAACTCCAAAAACTTTTACCTTCTTATAAAAAAGTCTTTCCTGATGCCTTTATATCAACCTATCAAACAAAAGATATAAATACAACAAAAATGAGCACAGTAAAAAAAACAGCAGTAAACAAAACGATACTTCAAACAATAAAGACTACCTCTGCCAGAGCTACAGAAGTACATAAAAAACCCACTAACATAAAACAAAAAATAGCCTACAAACCCTATAGCCGTAAAATAGTCAATCCCACAAAAAAAAATATCCCTTTATATGACAGGTTTCACCAAAAAACACTTTATCTTTGTGCCTATGGGAAAGATACCTGGTCCCCCAATATACTGATACATGTAGCGTTTTTCGACAAAGAAGTTATCTATACACCTATTATGGGGGAAGTCTCTTCTAGAAGAGAAATATATACTATAGATGAGAACAAGCTCTATATATCACAGCAAGGTCTTTTTGATTCGGAAATCTACAATACACTTGAGAGCATCACATCAGAGTACTATCTCATATCGGGGTGGGTAGGCAACACTAAAGTCAATACAATACGCTACTATTTTGACTTGGAAAAAGCAGAAGCTTATGTTGCCTCTTTGAAATAGTCAGAAGGGTTTAGACTCCCTGTGTATTTAGCATCCAAGAAGAGTTTTTCAAATACGTCATCTTGCACAGGCCCTGAGAAATAATACCCCTGTAAAATATCGCATTCTTGATCTACAATAAACTTACGCTGTTCTTCATTCTCAATCCCCTCTGCAACAATGTTTAGCTTGAGGTTTTTAGCGATAGTGAAGATCGTTTCAACAAAACATTTGTCTTCATCCTGTTCAAGATGATGCAATTCAGAGATAAATGACTTATCGATCTTGATCTCATTGATAGGTAACTGTCGAAGATAACTTAAAGAGGAATACCCTGTTCCAAAATCATCCATTGAAAAACGAATACCGTAATCTTGAAGGATCCTCATATTTGTGATCAGTTTTTTTATATCTTCTGCAACGGAAGTCTCTGTAATTTCAAAGACTATTTTTGATCGTTGTTCCTTTGTAAGATATGTGTCACAAAGTTGTTTCACATCGTGAATAAAATTATAATGAAAAAGTTGTCGCATACTGACGTTAATAGACATCTGTTGTAATGAAATACCCTTTTCTTCCCACTTTTTAAACGTAAGAAAGGCCTCTTTTAATATATAATATCCCAACTCTATAATGAATCCCGTTTTTTCAGAAATAGGTATAAATTCAGTAGGACTGACCTCTCCTAATCTTTCATTATCCCAACGTGAAAGGACTTCACACCCGATAATTTCATTCTTAGAGTTATACTGCGGCTGGTAGGTCAATGATATTTCATTATTTTGAAGAGAAAAATGCAATAAACGTTCTATTTCAAGTTTCCATTCGACCTGTTTTGCAAGTTTGTTATTGAAGAAAATAATGCCGTTTCTACCCTTTCCTTTTGCCTCATACATGGCGATATCAGCTTCTTTGATAAAATTACTGGCTTCCATTTTTGGGTCACTGATAATACTCACACCGATACTTGCACTGATATATAAAGAATGCTCTTCTATATGGTAACTTTCTCTGATCGATGCCAGCAACTTCTCTGAAAACTGTGATGCATGAGAGAGACATTCCTTCTCAGTAGCATAGGAAGTACTGAGAATACAAAACTCATCTCCACCAAGACGAGATACAAAGTTTTGATGTTTTTTACTGAGAGACAGCATACGCTTCGCTGCTTGGCGAAGTAACAAATCTCCAATATCATGTCCTAAAGTATCATTAATGGTCTTAAAATGATCAAGATCGATCAATAACAGATAAATATGTTGGTTATTCTGTTTTTGACTTTTCATAGCGTCATTAAGAAGTTCGATAAAATAGCGTCGATTCCCAAGTTTGGTTAAATCATCATGATAGGCCTGGTATTGACTTTTAATAAGATAATTAAAGGTATTGTGCGCTGCATATAACAGGACGCCACTTAAAACAATCGTAAAAAAAGCCAATAGATAGCTGAAGAACTCACCTACCAAAATAAAATAAATGGTCAAAGGCAGCATAAGTGTGACCAAGGTAAAAGCAGCAAGCTTTTTTTGTGAGGCCAAAATAGTTGCAGAGACAACAGTGACTCCCAATTGTGTTGCTATGGCCACATAATGTAAGTCTATATCACTGCGTGATGTGTATATGAAGAACATGATAGTCCAAACAGAGAAATAACTAAATAAAAAATATCTCAGTTGCTCAAGCCATTGTTCTTTCTGTTCCATATTGAGATCATTCACTAAAAACACTCTATGCAATTTATATCCCCAAAAAGAGAGTGCCAACACAAGCGAAAACCATAAAAGTTCTGGGATTAAAGAAGAGTAAAGCCATCCTATATAAAGATACCCCATACCAGTACCAGCAAATAATGCAATTACCACAAGTATCTGTTTGTGCATGAAATCATAGAAGTGCATATTGTCGAGCATGGCATACCTTAAAATTGTTCTTAAAAAATGTTGTACTGATTGTGTGACCTGGCGATCTTTTCATCTCCTCTATAAAACATAGTAGAAAAGATCCGTGGCTTTCTGTCCCCGTCTCTCGACAGGTGTAGCATTTTTACGAAAAGTATTTTGCATTATAAATCATTTACATTAAATTAATATGTATAATTTTGGAATATAATTAATTATATTTAACTATGTTACTTTTATAGTGTCAAAAATATTACAACTATTGAACCTATGATCCATTTTAGCATATTCATAGATGTTCGAAAAGGTTATGTGGAATTATTTAAATGAAACAAATGTATGGTGGTGGAGCATAACGGGATCGAACCGATGACCTCTTCGCTGCCAGCGAAGCGCTCTCCCAGCTGAGCTAATGCCCCAATAGTGGGTAGGGTTCCCTACCTCTTTTGTGTTTATGAACGTTCAGTTATTTCAAGTAAATGGTAGCCAAACTGTGTTTTCACCGGACCGTGCACGACACCTACCTCATCGTTAAAAACGACTTTATCGAACTCAGGTACCATTTGACCTTGACCAAATCTTCCTAACTCTCCACCTCTTGCGCCTGATGGACACGTAGAGTTCTGCTTCGCTGCTTCTTCAAAGCTGATCTCACCTGCATTTATCTTTTCTTTAAGTTCCTTACAGAGTGCTTCATCATTTACCAATATGTGTCTTGCTGCTGCTGTTGCCATTGTTATTTCCTTACTTTTAATTTCATCTGCATCGTTTATATACTATTCTTCCTTGATCTCAAGTAAAAAATTATATTCCTGCTTCAAATGCAACCAATTCGCCCTTTTTCAATCTAGGTATGATATCTGTTCTTATCTTACGTATGAGAAAACTCTTTTTTTCAAACGGTATCTGTTGTGAACTAGCAATACTTTTTAACTTCATATCATAATGTTTTATGAGGAAATTACGCAGTACATTATTGAGCTCTTCTTCATTCATGACTTCCAGACTATCATTTACACTGATCCCTACCAATCCAGGATGTTCAGTCTCTCCATTGATGAGCGCTGTAAAAAGTTCTGCGTAAGCACCTAACATACTGATATCCATCACACTCAGAACATTATCGATAAGATTAGGATTTTCGATGAGTGTCTTTAAGATGCTCAATTGAGCGACATCATCTCTTTTTTGTGTAAAACTTTCTCTTGCTCTGGCGACATTGGTCTCTTTACCAAAAAGAGAAGGTGCTACACCGACCAATGTCGCTGCCATAGGAATATACGCATCTTTGATGATCTGACTGAGTGTATCCAAATACTGTTTCAAGGCACCAAAAGCAGCTTCTTTGGCTCGAGGATCATTTAAATTATACATAGAAACAATCATCTCTAACACAAAAGGGATCAACGGTTTGGCTTCACGAAGCAACTTCGCTACAGTCTCACTCTGTCCTTTGGCTATGAGATCTGCAGGGTCTTGTCCATCAGGAAAGAGTACGACACCACCATCAAAACCTCCCACTGACAACATCTGAGCCGCTTTCAATGCTGCTGCTACACCTGCTTTATCACCATCGTACGCCAGGATCACTTTTGGATCTCCTTTACGCAGCAGAGGTAAATGCTCCGGTGTCAATGCTGTTCCCATCCCTGCGACCGCTTCTTTAAAACCTGCCTGATGGAACATCACAACATCCAAATATCCTTCACAAACAATGATCTTTTTGTTCTTATAAATGCTCTCTTTTGCCAAGTGATACCCATAAAGGAGTCTCGACTTATTAAACAATTTTGTTTGAGGAGAGTTAATGTACTTAGCAGGATGGTTCGTAATGGTTCTACCACCAAATCCTACCAAAGAGCCACTCGTAGAATAGATAGGGAAAGTGATCCTTTCCACCAACCGTGCATAATACCCACTGCCACTTTCATTTTGGGCGATGATCCCTGCTTCTGCTGCCTTGGGTAAAGGAAGTAAGGCTCTTTGTAGAAACTGTATTACTTCCTGTCCGCTTGGCACATAACCTATCTCAAACGTTTCAATGGAATTTTGGGATATTCCCCTGTCAAGCAGATACTTCATCGCTGTTTGATTATGATTAAGATTTTTCACATACCATTGACCTACGGCTTCAAGTACACGTTTTGCATCAGAGTAATCCGAACTTCCTTTGGTATAGGTCAACGAAAAGTTATTCATCGAAGCGAGTTTTTCTATCGCTTCAGGGTAGGAAAGTTTTTCTAACTCCATCACAAATTTAATGCTGTCTCCCCCTACACCACAACCAAAACAGTGGTATATCTGTTTACTTGGGCTGACAACAAAAGAAGGGGTTTTTTCTCCATGGAAAGGGCAGTTTGCTTTGTAGTTTGCCCCAGCTTTACGTAACTCTATAAAGCTACCGATCACATCTACAATGTCAATACTGTTTTTTAAAGATTCTATCGAGGCATTATCTATCATTCTAAAATTATATCTAATTAGATATAATTTAAGGACGTAAACAGAGTAAAGATCATGCAAGAGGTTATTTTAACCTTTTCCCCATTGCTTTGTGTCTTTTAAGGATTATTTTGGAACATATATTACCTGCGTATAATGACCCTCTTTTCAGCATTATACTTATTGTTGTAATTTCTCTTATCATTGCACTCGTGACCTATGGATGGGGATTGCATAAGCAGCAAAAAGAAGAAGGAAATCTACTCAAATTCTTAGAAAAATTTGACACTGCTGAATGTGCTTTGGAAACAGCAGACATGCCTTTTGAGCCTCATATGCTTAAACCACTTACCCTTTTGGCGAAAGCATTTGAAAATGCGGGAGAGTACCACAAAGCGATTAGTATTTATCTTTTTCTTATTAAAAACATTTCTCATGACTCAGGGAAAATAGAACTGATGGAACGTCTGGGTAGCACCTATCTTCATGCAGGGTTTCTAGAACGGTCCCAGTCCATTTACACAGAGGTTCTAAGAAAGAAACCTCGTAATGTTCAAGCCCTTTATGAACTGGGGATCGTGTATGAGATCATGCAAAAATACGATAAAGCCAAAGAGGTCTTAGGACCCCTGAATATGTTAGGAGAAGAGACAAGATCACTTGAAAAATTTCTGGATCTTTCAGAACTCCTTGCAAATAAAACTTTAGCTATACCAGATAAAGTAGAGAAACTCAAACAGATATTAAAAGAGGAACCAAGTCTCTATAGACACATCATCAAAGCACTTTTACTGCTTGATACCAAAAGTGCCTGGGAGAGCATCGACCCCGAACGTATCAAAGAGCTTCTTGACGTCCTTTGGTTCTTACCAAATTCACAACTCGATTTAGATATAATCACATCAAATAAGCAGCTGCAAACACTTTACTATGCTAAAGGTTACCTTCAAGAGCCTGCAACCCAAAGTGGTATTTTTAGTGTAGATATGTTAGCGACAGCAAAACAAAATGGCTTTGAAGAGGGAGATTTGGTTTTCTCTTATCTCTGTCAAAAATGTAAACAGAGTTTCCCTGTTTCTTTCAAACGCTGTCCAAATTGTATGGCGATAAATTCTGTTAAAGTTGAGGAAAAAATTGCAAAATCAAGCCCGAAAACAGATTACTCTTTACTCTGATGGCTCTAGTCTGGGGAATCCTGGCCCTGGCGGTTATGGAGGGATCTTGGAATTTAAGGGCGTCCGTAAAGAGTACTTTGGCGGAGATGCACATACCACGAACAACCGAATGGAACTTCGAGGTGTGATAGAGGGGCTAAAGCTTCTTAAAGAACCTTGTGATGTAGAGATCATCTCTGACAGCTCTTATGTGGTCAAAGCCATCAATGAATGGTTGGAAGGCTGGGTGCGTAAGAACTTTGCCAAAGTAAAGAATGTAGACTTATGGAAAGAGTATCTTGAAATATCAAGTCCTCATAATGTACGTGGCACATGGGTCAGAGGGCATAATGGCCATCCGGAAAATGAACGTTGCGACGAATTGGCCCGTAACGAAGCAGAAAGAATAAAATTAACACTATAGGAGAAAAATTTATGAATGATTACAGTCAACTGGAAGAACGACTGAACTATACATTTAAAAACAAGCAATTGATTATTGAGGCTTTGACACATAAAAGTTATAAAAAGCCTTACAATAATGAGCGGCTTGAATTTTTAGGAGATGCTGTACTGGACCTGATCGTAGGAGAGTACCTTTTTTCTAAATTCCCTAATTCAAATGAAGGCATACTTTCAAAGATCCGTGCTTCACTTGTCAATGAAAGCGGTTTTACACTTTTAGCAAGAAAACTGGATCTTGGTTCCTATATCTACCTTTCATTGGCAGAAGAGAACAATAATGGTCGTAACAAACCTTCATTGCTTTCCAATGCCTTTGAAGCGATCATCGGTGCGATTTACCTTGAAGCCGGTTTAGTTACAGCCAAAGAGATATCTATTAAACTCCTAGAAGAGTGTCACCCAAAAATAGATCTTGACTCTCTCTCAAAAGATTACAAAACTGCTTTACAAGAACTCACACAGGCAACCCATGGAGTAACACCCAACTATACGCTTTTAGACTCGTCAGGACCAGACCATAAAAAAGAGTTTGTCATTGCAGTGACACTCGATGACAAAACCATTGCTACAGCAAAAGGTAAAAGTAAAAAAGAAGCACAACAAAAAGCAGCTGAACTAGCATTGAAGGAATTAAAAGCATGAATACCTTTGGAAAAAAACTAACCCTCACTACTTTTGGTGAATCTCATGGTAAAGCACTTGGGTGTATACTTGACGGTGTACCTGCCGGACTTAAAATAGATGAAACATTTATACAAAGTGAACTGGACAGACGAAAACCTGGAAAATCCAAACTGGAAACAGGGCGTAAGGAAGCGGATAAAGTGGAGATCCTTTCAGGCACATTTGAAGGGGTAAGTACAGGTACACCTATCGCTATGATCATCTTCAATACCAATCAAAAATCCAAAGACTATGAGAATGTCAAAGACCTCTTCCGTCCAGGTCACGCAGATTTTACTTACTTTCACAAATATGGATTAAGAGACTACCGTGGTGGCGGAAGAAGTTCAGCGAGGGAAACTGCTGCACGTGTAGCGGGTGGTGCTATTGCGAAACTGATGCTTAAAGAGCTGGGTGTTTCTATACAGAGTGGTCTCTGTGAAGTTGATGGTATCAAAGGGTCCGTACAAGATTTTGAATATGCAAAAAGTTCCAAGATGTATGCTCTTGATCCTGCACAGGAAGCGGCACAGGAAGCAGCAATCTTGACAGCAAAAGAGAATCATGATTCTGTAGGTGGTGTGGTACTTACGACTGCCACAGGCGTACCTATAGGACTGGGAGAACCACTCTACTACAAACTCGATGCCATACTTGCAGAAGCAATGATGGGTATCAATGCGGCCAAAGCGGTAGAGATAGGAGATGGTGTTGCCAGCAGTCACTTAAAAGGCAGTGAAAATAATGATGAGATTACCCTAAATGGCTTTACTTCCAATCACTCAGGCGGTATGCTCGGAGGGATCTCCAATGGAGATACAATCATAGTAAAAACCCACTTCAAACCGACACCCTCTATCTTTCAAGAGCAACAAACAATCACAACACACGATGAAGAAGTAAAATGTAACCTCAAAGGGAGACATGACCCTTGTGTAGCTATTAGAGGTGCTGTGGTATGTGAAGCCATGATGGCACTGACACTCGCTGATATGGTCCTGCTTAATATGGGCAAAAAGATGGACCACCTCACTGCTATTTATAAAGATCATTAATGAGTAGGAAAAAATTAGGTTTTGGATTACTTGTACTGATCATTGTTGCCGTACTTTACTATTTGAATCATACAGAAAATGTTAAAAACCTAAACACACTACAAAAAGCAGTCAATCTGCAGCTCACAGATATGCAAACCAATGGCTTTACCGTCTCAGAAAGACAGATCAAAAATGAGTCTGAACACTTTGTGATCCAAATCATTGATCCCAAGAAAGCCTCTCTGTTTTTAACGCAAAAGGGGATACAGCTTACTGTTGAAGAAGCAAAAGAGCTCATAGGTATGCAAATAGGTACTGATGTGACGTACTTAAAAGATATGATCGCTTTAGAATTGTATCCGCTTACCCTACCCACCTATTTAACTACAGCCTTCACTAGTGAAAATGACCAAAAAGTCTTAGCACAGCTCAAAGATATGATCAAGAAAAAAACATTCCTTATGCATGTCGATATCGTCCATAGTACCACTACCTTCAAAGGGTATGTCAAAGACATTAACGAACGAGTAGAAGGAGAAAAAGAAGTCAAACTCATACTCAAAGGACTGCGCTTTTCAGGAGAAATCAAAAACGAAAAAATCGTGAAATACAACCAGGCATTTGAGACACTTCACCTCTATATGAGTGATGAACTCAACAGAACAATCTCCGGGTATCAAAGCCAATATGAGCTTACAGGAACAACGGCTTATGATTATACGACAGACTATAGCATAGAGAAAATAGAGATCGCTGAGCAAGCTGAGGGTGCACTCTTTGCAGATACTATTATTCTACACTCTACATCCACGGTAAAAGAGGGGCTAACTACAGAAACGCTCAAAGCAAAGATAAACAATCTTGAACTCCTCTTTGAAAAAGAAAAATTTGCTATGCAGACATTAAACATGGATATGCATATAAGTAATATTGATGTAGATACGTTGGAAAAACTACAAAAAACAGATCCAAATAAAGAAAAAGAGATTGATGCCCATGTAGGAACCCTCGTTTCAAACAAGATGCATCTTGAAATACCTATACTTTCTGTTGACAAAGTCACACTTCATGGAAAAGAGATGTATGGATTTACCCTTACTGCTACATTGGATCTAGATGAATCTTTAGATATTTACCGTTTAGGTATAAGACCGAAACATGCTCTAGATAAAATAGATGGAGATATCCACCTATCCATGTCGAAAGAGATTCTTACTATGCTCAAAGAAGATCCGGAATTTATGATAGGATATATGATGTATAGACCTAAAAGATCACTGGGTCAGAGAATTTATCATATCAATATCATAGATGGCAACGTAAAGATAAACGGTAAACCTTTAGAATTTTAATACCGGGTCATCCAAACCTTTCACTCTAAACGTTTTACGATGCATTTCGCATCGATCATATTTGAGTAAAGCCTCAATGTGGGCTTTAGTCCCATAGCCCTTATGTTTCTCAAAGCCGTATTCGGGATATTTTTTTGCCATCTCTATCATCTCTCTGTCATGGGTGACTTTTGCTAAAATACTCGCGGCACTCACTTCCGCCACTTTCGTATCTGCCTTGATCATCGTGGTAATGTTTGCAACGCCAAAACTGCTGTTCCCGTCAAAAAGGTACTCAACTCCAGACAAATGTTTCTGTATACTTTGTAAACCTTCCTGTAAACATTGAGAGATACCCATATCATCGACCTCTTTTGCTGAAAAAGAGACGATATGATACGCTGAATTTTCAATCACGATCGGGTAAAGTGCTTCACGCTTTTTCTCTGTCAGCTTCTTAGAATCCATCAAACCCTCAATAGGTTTTTTCAACACCACTCCAGCTATCACCAATGAACCGGCCAAAGGACCACGGCCTGCTTCATCTATGCCGCATAATGGTTTACTGTGCATCATTCAAAAGAGTCAAAAACTCTTTCCCGTAACGTTCAAATTTTACTTCCCCGATGCCGTGTACTTCGAGCATAGCTTCTTTGTCTTGCGGAACCTTCATACTTAAGTCTTTTAAGGTTTTGTCTGAAAAAACGATATAAGGCGGAATACCTTTTTCAGAAGCGATCTGTGTACGCAGATCACGAAGCCTATCATACACTTCCACATCATAATCATCAAAATAAGTTACTTTCTTTTTCGTTACCGATTTTTGTACAGTAAGTCTCTCTTTTTTGAGTTCGATCTGATGTGCACCTTTGATCACCTCTATACCAAAAGCTGTCAACCGATAGACTTTAAACTCCCCTATCTCCACAGCATTCAATTCCAATAACTTGTCACCTATTGTCAACCATTGTGATTTACTGTATTCATCTCCTATACCATAGACAGAAAGGGTATCATGCCCATTTTGCAGTACCCTCTGCTCTTTACTCCCCTTCAATACATCTATCACATAATGTAAACCAAAACTCTGATCCGTACGTAAGATAGACGAGAGCAGCATACGTGCGGCTGTGGTAATGTCTATCTTTTCACTTGCAGGTGCCGCACAGTTGTCACACTTGTCACCACATGCTTCCATACGGTCATCAAAATAGGCAGCTATGCTCTGATGCCTGCAATTCTCAGAATTGGCAAAACGGACCATACTGTCCAGCTTATTGAATGCGTGTTGTTTGTAAGGTGTCTCCGGCAGATCTTCTATAAACATTTTTTGTTGCACGATGTCTTGTGCAGAAAAGAGCAAAAGTGTTTCAGAGGATAATCCATCCCTTCCTGCACGTCCTATCTCCTGATAATAGTTTTCCAATGTCTTTGGCATGGTCATATGCACAACAAAACGGATGTTACTTTTGTCTATCCCCATGCCAAAAGCAATGGTCGCTACCACTATCTGTACCCTATCGGCTACAAAATCTGCATACGTGCGGTTCTTCTCTTCAGTAGGGAGTCCGGCATGATACGCTTTGGCTTCGATACCTTTGCTTTGTAAAAAGTGTGCAACCGCTTCTGTAGACTTTCGTGAAAGTGTATAGATGATACCCGATTCATCTGTATGCTGTTTCAAGAACTCCATCAACTGTGCTCTTCCATCTTTAATACGGTGTCGGGCATTAATGGTCAGATTTTCACGAAATAGTGAACCTCTTACACGTTTAGGATCTTGTAATCCCAGGTTACTGGCGATGTCACTCTCGACTGCATGGGTCGCAGTAGCGGTAAATGCTGCGATAGGGGTTGTTGCAAACTGTTCTTTCAGCAAAGAGAGACGTCTATAGTTCTCTCTAAACTCATGTCCCCACTCACTCACACAATGGGCTTCGTCGATCACAAAGAAGTTGATAGGCAGTTGATGGAGTAAGTTTAAAAAGTACGCATTCGTAAGGCGTTCTGGTGCAACATAAAGCAGTTTTATCTCTCCTGCTCTTAACTGCTCTTCTATCTTTTGACTCTCTTCTAAGTCTTGCATAGAAGAGAGCATCTCTGCAGCGATGCCATTTTCCTTAAGGGCGACTACCTGGTCATGCATGAGTGCCAGCAAAGGAGAGACCACCACGGTAATGCCTTCCATCAGAAGTGTAGGAAGTTGATAACAGAGTGATTTTCCGCCACCCGTAGGAAGTATCATCAAGACGTCCTGTTTTGCCAAAATAGCATCCACTACCTCTTCTTGCAGAGGTCTAAAAGCGCTGTGTCCAAAATAGTGTTCAAGGGTTTCTAATTTATTCATAGTAGAAGTGTAGCGTGTCTCATGTCAAATAGAGTAGTAATATGTCAAATTGTCATGTTTTTATTAAAAATGTTACCACTTAAATTGTACCAGGATCCAAGGGAGGAAACACCCTTAGAGTAGATGTTTATATTAAAAAACGAGCGCTATGCGCTCATATAGTGCATGGTACTATACATCATGACTAAAATAACGTTTTCTTTTTGATTCTTTCAACAAATTCAGATCTGCCACAATAAAACCATCCATACAATTATTAAAGTTTTTATCATAGCCAAAGTCCATAAATTGTACTCCGCCCTCTTCACATAATTCTGAATACTGTTTATAAAGCGTTGGCACAGAGTAACCCATAAACCCTAATTCTTCTTTTAAGGTTCGCATATCTGTCCTATAATCATCTCCTGTAAACACTTTTTCACAATGTTCTTTTACCCATTGAACCATAGAGTATGGTGCCTTATGTTGTACCAATTTTTCATGTGCACCAAAATAGGTTTGATAAAAATAGATCATCATGCCCTGTGCTTTTTGATTAAAGGTATCACTGAGACTTACTGCACCAAAAAGATATTGAATATCAGGACGCCGCTTCAAATAAGCTCCGATACCCTGCCAAAGATAGTCTAGTGCTCTGGAGTTCCAATATTTTGGTTGAACAAAACTTCTTCCAAGTTCTATGCCTCTTTCCAAGTAGGGTTCAAACTTTTCATCAAATCGGAAAAGTGTACTCGTATATAAACCACTGACCTCAAAATCTTCAATGATATCACTGCATACACCTAAGCGGTATGCACCTGCGATCTCCAATGCCTCATCATCCCAAATAACCAAATGTTTGTAGTAAAAGTCATAGCCGTCTATATCACGTTTTTTACCACTTCCTTCACCGACATGGCGAAAACTGATCTCTCGTAATCTTCCTATCTCTTTAATAACACAGTTTTCTCTTTCAGATTCATACATAATGATACTTTTACCATCTGTTGTCTTGCCCAAAAGTATACCGTTTTTCAGTTCACTTTTCAGTTCGCTTCTTCCTTCTGCTACAGAGATCTCATTATAAGTTGCAAAGATAGGTTTGTGATTTTTTGATACCTGATAAAGATGTTTTCTTAACAGTTTTACTCTCTCTTTACGTGAAACGTTTGGTACATTATAGGCATCAAAAGGAATAGGCTTTCCTATTTTAAAATCTATCACTTTTCCTTTTGCTTTAAACATCTCATGAGGAAGTGTCGCAGTTGCCAAAGATCGATTGATCATAGAAAGGAGATAAAAATTCTTAGAGTTCTTTGCTTTGATATAGATTGGTAGTATAGGGGCTTGCATCTTAGTAGCGATCTTTAAAAATCCACTTTTCCATGGTGTATCTTTGACGCCATTTGGTCTTGCACGACTTACCTCTCCAGAAGGGAAAATGATCACAGCTTGTTCAGCTCCCAGTGCATCGTAGATATTTGTAACAGTCTCTTTACTCATTTTCCCAGTGATATTGTCCACTGGTATGATGATATCTTTAAGGTTATCAAACTGCGATAAAAAAGAGTTTGCAACGATCTTGATATCTTTACGTACATCTTTTAGTAAATGTAACAATGCCATCGCATCCAGCGCACCCAATGGATGGTTCGCTATGATAACAGTACGACCATAGGAAGGAATACGAGTCAGTTCATTGGTTTTCAATCCTATAGAGATATCAAAATAATCCACAATGGCTTCCACATAAGAAAACGTATCTTTGTGAGCATTCTCTGTCATAAAAGTATTAATCTGATTTTCATGAAAAAGCTTTTTCATCATAGTGAACAATACTTTTTTTGCTACATTTGGAAAAGTTTCAATAGCCGGGTAATGGTGTACCATATAATTTTCTACACTTAATTGCATTAGGCTATCCTGTATGTGTGGTTCAGTTCATGGGTTAAATGTTGATGTACTTCTTTCACTTTGCCATAAGCGTGAAAAAGGTCTTCTACCAAGTCCCACTCTTCATATACAATGCCTAAGGCTTCTTCTTGATCCAGAGAAAATGTTTTGGCCAGTTTTTTAGCCAATTTTTCTATCTTAGAGTCAGATATTGACGTTTCATCTTTCATAGATATCTCCGTTTTTATTTATGCCAAATTATAAATTTTTGTGATAACAAATTTATTACAAGTGATAACATTTCTATTACATGGAGGCATCTCTATATTAAACTATTTGGTGGAGTAGTACTGATAAAAAATGGAATAATGACATAGATACCTATAGTGCGTGTATCTGAGAAGAGATGCCCTGAAAAAGATTACATGAATTTGGTTTCATTTCAGTAACACGTTGCGTTACCGGTATGTAATCGTTTCACTATACTATTCCGCCATGAATTTGATTACAAAAAACTTTGAACTGCTCTTATCGACATTGATTTTTATACTGGTCTTGGCAACCCACTATCCCTTTTATAAAGCTATTATTCTGATGCTTGAATTTATTGTGATTATAGAAGTAGTAAAAATGATTTCAGATTTTGTAGTAAAGCGAAAGTTACGCCTTAGGTATGTCATCGATGTCTTTATCGTCTTTTTGATAAGAGATGCTGTGATCCTTGTCACCAATCCCAAAAAAGAGTTTGAAGAGATACTGTTTTTGCTTTTTGTTATATTGGTCTTTTTTATCTTTAGAGTGATGGCTATAAAGTTTTCACCTGCCCTGTTTTCAAAAACTATAAGAAGGGCATAGAGAGATCAATTAAGCTTATATCCCACACCCCAAACCGGTGAAATATAGGCTTTGGAGCCATCGGGGTCTATCTTTTTTTTCAATCTGTTCATTGCAACATTAATAGTTTTATCATTGAACTTGCTGCTATCGTCCCCCCAGACTTCATCACGAAGGTAGTCCCTGTCAAGCGGCTGGTGCGGATTTTTGATAAAAGTGTATAAAAGCTGAAATTCAAGATTGGTCAGGTCGACCACTTTATGGTCTATCGTTAATTCATGTCTTGCAATATCCATATGAAGATCTTTATACTTAACGGTACTGCTCTTATGTACACCGCTCCGTTTCAATAACGCTTCGATCCGAAGCAGCAACTCTTTCATTCTAAAAGGCTTATTGATGTAATCATCACCGCCTCTTTTAAAGCCCTCTTCAAGTTCATAATCACGATCTTTTGCAGTTAAAAATATAACCGGTATCGTATATCCCTGCTCTCTCAGATGGGCTATAAATTCACTACCCTCTGTGCCAGGCAGGTTACGATCTACGATCATTAAAACAGGGTCTTCCTCTTCCAAGAATTGCTCTACATTTTCAGTGGAATGAAACCCTATAGTCTGATATCCCTCTTTTTCTAAATGATACTCTATCAGTTCCAAAATATCATTTTCATCTTCAATAACTACTATTTCCATGTCTTTTTTTCTCATCCTGAATTATATTACTAGATGATAACATAATAATTACAATTTAAGCGAGTGTGGCACCCTGTAATGCATAAAAAATAATTGCTGACAACACTGCTGCTGTGGGAACTGTAATGATCCAGGCTGTGATGATCTTTTTCACTAAGTCTCGCTTCACATAATCATTACGCAATGTCTTTTTGATTTTTTTAACCTGATTTTTTTGATTTTTAATTTGCTTGGTAAGCTCTACTTGCATTTTATAATCATCCTTTGCACATGCTGCCAGATCGGCTTTCAATGTGTGAAGTTTTTCTACTTCGACATGCAGTGCCTGTTGTTGTTCTTTCATCTCTGTTTTGTCTATAAACTCTCTTAAAAAACCTACACCAAATACTGCTCCAACTGCAATATGTGTAGAAGAGACAGGAAGCCCAAGCTGTGAAGCGATAACAACGGTCAGTGACGCTGCCATCATAATAGAAAATGCTCTTACATGATCGAGTTCCGTGATCTCTGATCCTACTGTCCGGATCAACCTTGGTCCAAACAATGCCAGACCTATAGAGATACCTAATCCTCCCACAATCATTACCCACAGAGGTATAGAGGCCTCGGTTGAAATCATCGCATGGGTTAAAGCATCATTGACAGCAGCCAAGGGCCCTATGGCATTGGCAACATCGTTTGCACCGTGGGCAAAACTTAAAAGTGCCGCAGCAAATATAAGAGGAATAGTAAAAAGTTTATTGATATCCTCTCTTGTATTCTCTAGTCCGATCATTTTTTTTACAATACGCATTTTTACTACAAAATAACTAAGAATACCGCCTATAAGACCCAAACTCATGGCTATACTCAATGTTGGTTTTTTACTCCCCGGTAAAAATGGCAATGTTTCAACCAAGATCGGCCATATTTTTTTCAAACCTTTTAGTGTTATATATGCAATAAAAGCTGCCGTCATCAATGCCACCAAATAGGGTACGATTTTTTTTGCTGCATCCAGTTTATTCTCCCTATAGAGTATCTGGGATTTAATGATATATAAAAAGATCGCTGCTATGACTCCTCCCATTACTGGAGAGATAACCCATGAAGCAGCGATTTTACCCATCGTTACCCATGAAACTACCGCAAAACCGCCGGCTGCGATCCCCGCTCCCATCACACCACCGACGATCGAGTGCGTCGTAGATACCGGTGCCTTAAGCCAGGTAGCCAGGTTGAGCCAAAGTGCTGCGGCAAGCAAGGCTGCAGACATCGCATAGACAAAGACCATCGTATCGCTGCCAAATGCAGCAGGATCGATGATACCTTTTTTTATGGTCCCTACTACATCCCCTCCGGCTATCAAGGCACCTAAGAGTTCAAAGATAGATGCAACTAAGATCGCTCCACCTATACTTAATGCACCTGCTCCCACTGCAGGTCCAACATTATTAGCAACATCATTCGCACCGATGTTCATAGCCATATAAGCACCAAATGCTGTTGCAAGTATTAAAAAACTTCCATTATTAGATAATCCTATTAAACTATTGGCATAAAATGAAACCGCAAGAGCAAAGCCTGCGCCAAGAACAATTTTGTATAAGTTTCTCATACTTAACCTTGTAATAAATTATTGGATGTGTATGTTACAATCCAAACTTTAATGTCTGAATTGTAACGAAGATATACTTGAGAGTGAATGTTTAATGACTAGTTAATACTTATAAGAGGCAGAAAAATCAAAAGTCATACCCTTTTTAAATTCTTTAGTGATTCTATCACCCTGCTTCCAGATGGTTTCATCATCTAAAAGATTACCTGCTTTAAATCTAAGTGCATAATCTCCTAGCTTCTCTATCCATACCAAATCAAGTAAATGCGGAGGAACTTCATAGAAATCAGGATAACTGTATACATCAATAAGTCCTACTTTACGGATTCTTTCTCCCATTTTATTGTAAGATAGTGCAATATTACGATTCTCTTTTTCATAGCTAAAAGTAGCATTAACGACCGTTTGTGAAAGTCCCTGAAGTTGTCTATGATTGGTAGAGAAAAGTTCCTCTTGATCCTCTTTAAGCGTCACCTCAGAATCAGTATAAGAAAAGTTCCCGGATATATAAAATGGTGAGAAGCTTTTTCCCAAAAAGTCTAAAGACTTCCTCCCATCCATTTCTATACCATAAAGTACTGCAGAGTCTGTGTTATCAAAACTATAAATTGGAAGTGATGAAGTACGGAGTTGTGTATCTTCAATAGGGTCTA
>ENA-OVOD01000003-OVOD01000003.1-sediment-metagenome-genome-assembly--contig:-NODE-3-length-26827-cov-3.770542_pt1 | contig 26827 bp, 18 predicted proteins | sample MGYA00250097_ERZ650218 | MGnify/ENA primary metagenome ERZ650218 (study PRJEB26732, sample SAMN07278952) | sediment metagenome | biome: marsh; feature: saltmarsh; material: sediment | place: USA... | reverse complement strand
GACATCGCGTTCGGACAGTGCCGTAAGTTTTTACAAGACCTGGGACTGGATGAAATAGAGCATATTCCTGTGGAGTCTACAGTGAAAGCGGCAAAGCTTGCCCTGAAAGATGAAACGGCAGCAGCACTCTGTCCTGCAGTGGCAGCAAAGTTAAATAACCTGCCTATACGTTTTAATAACGTAGAAGATGATACGAATAATAAAACACGATTTTTTATTATTTCCGACTTTGAAAATACGGCTTCGGGGAACGATAAAACTTCTTTGCTTGTAAGACTTTCAAATGAACCAGGTGCACTGGAGAACTTTCTTAATGATTTTGAAGAGGCACATGTGAACCTGACAAAGATCAAGTCGCATATCGTAGAGGGTAAGTCGATCTTTTTTATAGAGTTTCACGGACATCAGAATGATACACATATCAAACCTATTTTGGAAAAACATAAAGATGAGATCAAAGTATTAGGTTCCTATGTGAAAGAGATAGACGATATTTAAAGTAAGCAGTGAGGAAGAAAAAGAAGTATGAAATTTAACAAAGTATTAGAGAACATTCAAACGTATGAAGCGGGTAAACCTATAGAGCTTGTGGTACGTGAATTTGGTATTGCAGCAAAAGATGTGGTGAAACTCGCTTCAAATGAAAACCCGATAGGTACAAACCCTGCTATATCCAAAGTGATCAGATCTCATGCGGATATCGCGCATCTTTACCCTGATGACAGTATGTTCGAACTTAAGGCTGCATTGGGCAGAAAGTTTAATGTCCAAGATGACAATATCATCATAGGTGCGGGTTCTGACCAAGTGATAGAGTTTATTTCTCGTGCACTGTTGGATGAAAATGCTTCAGTCCTGATGTCTGCAGTGACCTTTGCCATGTATGAGATCTATGCAAAGCAGATGGGTGCAAAGATCCTTCGTACTGCAAGCTATGAGCATAAATATGATGAGTTTATGGAAGCATACCGCATGCATAGACCAAAGATCATTTACCTCTGTACACCGAACAATCCTACAGGAGATGCAACGAGCAAAGAAGAAGTTTTAAAGATCATCGATGCAGTAGATGAGGATACGCTGGTCGTTGTAGATGGTGCCTATATGGAGTATGCTGCAGCCAAAGATGCACAATATGCGATCACGCCAAATGACTTGATCGATTATGAGAATGTGATCTATCTGGGTACATTTTCCAAAGCACACGGTTTAGGCGGTATGCGTGTAGGGTATGGTATCGCACAGGCTGAACTGATCAAAGAACTTCATAAAATGAGACCGCCGTTTAATATCTCTACGCTCTCTTTGGCAGTGGCTATAGAGGCATGCAAAGATGACAGTTTTGTGAAAGAGTCCATTGCGCTTCACCAAGAGCAGATCAAGCGCTATGAGGCTTTTGCAGAGGAACAGGGATTTGAATATATAGAGAGTTATACCAACTTTATCACGTATCTGTTTGATGAAAATATGGATTCAACAAAGATAGCAGATGCACTGCTTAAACGCGGTGTCATCATACGTAACCTTGCTTCTTATGGGTTAAATGCCATGAGGATCACTATAGGAACAGCCAAACAAAATGATGTTTTCTTTAAACATTTTTCAGAAGTGATAGCTTGAAAAAAGTTGAAATAGTAAAAGCAGATGAAGTAGAGGTAAAACCTTTTATTTTAGATGATTTTACCCAACATAAAGTCCAGCATAGTATGATGAACAAAATAACGAAAAAAGAACTGAAAAATTTAGCAGATGATTTAGGTTTAGCGTATGATGATTCTCAGATCGTTTTCACAAAAAAACTGCTAAGTGCCTATTTACTAGGGAAATAAAAAGATGATAGATATAAAAACACATTCTATAGACGAACTCAATACTTTAGCCGGAGAGATCAGACAAAAGATATTGGATACGGTAAGTAAAAATGGTGGACACCTGAGTTCTACTATGGGTGCAACAGATCTTATCGTCGCTATGCATAAAGTTTTTGATGCAGAAAAAGATCCCTTTATTTTTGATGTCAGTCATCAGGCCTATGCCCATAAACTTTTGACAGACAGATGGGACAGGTTTGATACCTTACGTCAGTTTGGAGGTATTTGCGGATACACCAAACCTAAAGAGTCCAAGTATGATTATTATGTGGCAGGGCACAGTTCGACTTCCATTTCATTGGCAGTAGGTGCAGCCAAAGCCATAGCACTTAAAGGTGAGGAGAGAGTACCAGTTGCCTTCATCGGTGATGGAAGTATGTCTGCTGGGATGGTGTATGAGGCCCTGAACGAACTGGGTGACAGAAAATACCCTGTAGTGATCATTCTGAATGACAATGAAATGAGTATCGCTAAACCTATAGGCGCCATTAGTAAATTACTTTCTCAAACGATGGCCGGTTCATTTTATCAGAAATTCAAGGGTAGGGTAGAAAAAGTCCTTGATCATCTGCCTGAGGGTGCAACTTATATGGCAAAAAGGTTTGAAGAGTCTTTCAAGCTTATCACACCAGGTATTTTGTTTGAAGAGATGGGGATAGAGTACATCGGACCCGTTGACGGACATGACATTGAATCTCTTATAGAGACGATGGAAGTCGCTAAAGCGCTAGGTAAACCAGTGCTCATTCATGCCCAAACCACTAAAGGTAAGGGATACGAGATAGCCGAAGGCACTAAAGAACATTGGCATGGGGTCAGTGCTTTTGATCTTAAAACAGGTGAAGTCCCTAAAAAGGCCGGTTGTGCCAAAGCTGCAACCGCTATTTTTTCTGATACCCTGGTAGAACTTGCAGATGAGGATGATAAAGTAGTAGGTGTGACAGCGGCTATGCCGAGCGGTACAGGGTTGAGTGCTGCCATTAAAAAATACCCTGAACGTTTTTGGGATGTTGCCATAGCAGAGCAGCATGCTGTGACTTCTATGGGTCCATTGGCAAAAGAAGGATTTAAACCCTTTTGTACGATCTACTCGACATTCTTGCAACGTGGGTATGATCAAGTCATCCATGACATAGCACTCATGGATATAGGTGTTGCTTTTGCATTGGACAGAGCAGGTATCGTAGGTGAAGATGGTGAGACACACCAGGGTGCTTTTGATATCTCTTATTTAAGAGGCATACCCAATATGACACTGCTTGCACCCTATAATGAAACAACGATGAAACTTTGTATGAGATTTGCCAAAGAGTATGACCATCCTTGTGCTTTTAGATACCCTAGAGGAGCATTTTTAGCAGAAGATGCAGAAAGCCCAGAATATGAGTTAGGGAAGTCTGTTTTACTTAAAGAGGGGGAAGAAATACTCTTTATCGGATATGGTAATGGTGTCGGACGTGCCCAAAAAGTGGCTGAACTTGTTGAGGCAAATCCTGCAGTGTTGGATCTGCGTTTTGTAAAGCCATTGGATGAAGAGATGCTTGTGGCTTTAAGTATGAAGTACAAGAAATGGTTTGTTTTTTCTGATTCAGCAGCACAAGGTGGCGTAGGTTCAGCAATTTTGGAAATTTTAAGCCAAAAGAAGATAAAAGATGTAGAATTAACAACATTTGAATATAGTGATGCATTTATCACACATGGTCATACCAAGTTGGTAGAGGAGTCCTTGGGGATCTTGCCGGAGCAATTGGCAAAACAAATACTGTAGGATTTGAGCCCTGTCTCGACTCATGGTAATCATCCTGATTCCTGGACAGACACAGGGGCTGTCCCTACAATATGAAATTGGATTTAAAAAAGATATTTCGAATATTTTTTTTAAGTTCAGTGACAGTGAACAAATATTTCAAAATTCTCTGAGCCAAATGGCGAAACTTCAGCGAAAATCATTGAATGATTTATCGGCATTACTCTGCAGAGCAGAAGTGAGAGAAATACATTAAAGGAAAAAAATGGCTAACGAATACATTTTTACAAGTGAATCGGTAACCGAGGGTCATCCAGATAAAATGGCTGATCAGATCTCAGATGCTATACTTGATTATATCATCGAAAAAGATCCACAGGCCAGAGTAGCTTGTGAGACGTTATTGAGTAATGGTTTTTGTGTTATTGCAGGAGAACTAAAAACAACAGCGTATGCACCGATGCAAGAGATTGCAAGAGAGGTTGTAAGAGAGATAGGGTACACAGATGCAAGTTATGGTTTTGACTATAGGTCTGCAGGGGTACTCAATGGTATAGGGGAACAGAGCCCGGATATCAATCAAGGTGTGGACCAGGCTTCTGGTGAGATCGGTGCGGGCGACCAGGGACTTATGTTCGGATATGCATGTAATGAGACGAAAGAGCTTATGCCTTTGCCTATCTCCCTTGCACATAAGATCACAGCTAAACTGGCAGAGGTTCGTAAAAATGGTACTGTCCCGTTTTTACGTCCAGATGGAAAAGCACAGGTTTCGGTGAAGTATGTAGATGGAAAACCAGTTGCTATAGACACAATCGTTGTCTCAACGCAGCATCATCCAGAAGTGACACTTGAACAGGTACAAAAGGCAGTACTTGAAGAAGTGATCAAAGCAGTTATACCAGCAGAGTTGATGTCTGATGATATCATCTATCATATTAACCCTACGGGACGTTTTGTGATCGGTGGTCCTCAAGGGGATGCTGGACTTACAGGTAGAAAGATCATTGTAGATACCTATGGTGGTTCTTGCCCTCATGGTGGAGGAGCCTTCTCAGGTAAAGATCCTACCAAAGTGGATCGTTCTGCTGCCTATGCTGCAAGATATGTAGCGAAAAACCTTGTAGCTGCAGGCGTATGTGATAAAGCAACGCTACAAATAGCGTATGCGATCGGTGTAGCTAAACCAGTGTCTATCTATGTAGATACACATGGCACAGCAACGGTGGATGAATCGAAGATCACCGCTTGTGTAGAGTCACTTTTTGATCTTACGCCTAAAGGTATTATGGATGCCTTGGATCTACTTAAACCTATATACCGAAGAACAGCAGCTTATGGTCACTTCGGAAGAGAAGAGGAAGGGTTTAGCTGGGAAAAGACAGATAGAATAGAGGATATAAAAAGATATTTAAATATCTAGTGTTTAAGTTAGTGTAATGAATTGAGCTTTTTTTTACACTTTAACAAATTATCTAAAGGGTTTAAACTTTTTTTAAATATCTTTAGCTATAGTTTTTCTATATTAATAAAAAGGAATAAAAATGGCAGTAATTATTGGTGATACATGTATAAACTGTGCAGCTTGTATTGACGAATGTCCAGTAGAAGCAATTGTAGATGAGGATGATAATCCAACGGGTGAGGAGTACTACTATGTATATCCTGACAAATGTGTTGAGTGTGTAGATCACTTCGATTCTCCAGCATGTGCTGAAGCGTGTCCAACTGAAGGTTGTATTACTTGGGATATGCCATTCACTGCTGAGCATAAAGATTACTTCAATGGTGAAAACTACATTGATGGTCTAAACTATGTAATGGAAAATCCAGATGCTGAAATGCCAATGAGAGATGATATTTCTCTTGAAGACAGAGCAGCGCATAAAAATGTTGTAGAAGACTAATCTTCACACTTTTATTGAGACTACCACTGGGTAGTCTCAACGTATACTACTACCCCCTCTCAAAACTTAAACTTATTTTAATACTTTATTAGGTAGAATTCCGCCCGAATACTCTCCACTATATTTAATTTTGGAAGTAAATTAATCGCTTAGGAATATAAGTATGGAACAAACATTATCAATCATCAAACCAGATGCAGTAGCAAAAAACGTTGTAGGACAGATTCTTGCAAGATTTGAAGCAGCAGGCCTTAGAATTGCAGCAACGAAAAAAACAAGACTTTCTCGTGTAGATGCAGAAGCATTTTACGCGATCCACGCAGAAAGACCTTTCTTTAAAGATCTTGTAGATTTCATGATCTCAGGACCTGTTGTTGTAACAGTACTTGAAGGTGAAAATGCAATGGCTAAAAACAGAGAGCTTATGGGTGCTACAAACCCTGCAGAAGCTGAGCCTGGTACGATCAGAGCAGACTTTGCTGACAGCATCGATGCAAATGCAGTACACGGAAGTGACTCTGTTGAAAATGCAATCAATGAAATTAACTTCTTTTTTGCACAGAGAGAAATTCACTAAGTAAAAAACTATGAAAATAGTTTTTGACAAAATAGGTTCTACAGCGAAACCCATTGAACTGAGTTCAGAGGGGGTTAAGCTGGAAGGAACTTTAAAGAAGAGTGGTTATCATCAAGTAACTTTAGATGCACACATGAGTGGTAGTATCGAGTTGGACTGTGATAGATGTGGAGACACATATAACTATGACGTGGACAATAAACTGCAACTTAGACTGAGCGATATAGTATCCGAAGATAAAGATGATTTAGATATAATTGAGTTTTTAGATGGCGAAATAGATATTTCGTACATACTACAGAGCGAAATAAATACATTTAAAAATGCTTATAACTATTGTGACAAGTGTGCCAATAGTGATGAAGATTTTGAAGTAGAATATTAAATAAAATTGTAATAAAGGACATAAAATGGCAGTACCTAAAAGACGTGTGAGTCACACAAGAGCAGCGAAAAGAAGAACACATTACAAATTGACATTACCAATGCCAGTTAAAGATGCAGATGGAACATGGAGAATGCCTCACCACATGAACATGACTACCGGTGAGTACAAAACAACTAAAGCATAATCTTGATGATTAAGATCGCGATTGACGCTATGGGCGGGGACTTCGGTCCTGAGCCTATTATAGAAGGTGTGGTTCAAGCACTGGAAATTGAAAAATTCCTCCCTATTTTAGTAGGTAACACAGAAGAGATACGCTCTTTCCTCCCCCCTTATTATGCAGACAAAGTTGAAATTGTTGAAGCTTCAGATGTGATATCTATGAGCGATCAGGCTACGGATGCACTCAAACGTAAAGAGTCATCTATTTACAAAGCTGTAGAACTGGTACGTGAGAAAGAAGCATCTGCTGTAGTTTCAGCGGGCCATAGTGGTGCAACAATGACATTGGCTACCTTACGTATAGGACGTTTGCCGTATATTTCTAAGCCTGCACTTGCTACCTTAATGCCGAGTGTTGTAACGACTAAGACATTGGTATTGGACGTGGGTGCAGTCACAGACTGTACACCTCAAAACCTTTATGAGTTTGGTGCAATGGGTGAAGCGTATGCACAACAGATCTTAGGTATAGCATCTCCAAAAGTAGGGCTTTTATCTAATGGGTCTGAAGATTCAAAGGGTAATACTTTGACGAAAGCAGCCTTTAAACTGTTAAAAGGTTTAAAAGGTTTTGTTGGTAATGTTGAAGGTAGAGACATCTTTAACGGTAACGTTAATGTAGTGGTCTGTGATGGCTTTACAGGTAATATTTTACTTAAGACAAGTGAAGGTGTTGTATCTACTATCTTTACACTGATGAGACAACATATTCGAAAATCATTGCCGGCAAAGATCGGTGCACTGATGATGAAAAGAAAAGTGTTTGGAAATATGAAAAAGCAAGTTGACTATGCAGAGTATGGTGGCGCACCACTTCTGGGTATTAATGGCTGTGCTATTATCAGTCATGGTAGCTCTAATGCAAAAGCGATTAAAAATGCTATTTTCCAAGCCCTCAGATATACAGAATCTGATGTAAACAGAACCATAGAAGAACTACTTTCAAACGATCGATAATCCTTATTACCACGGTATCCGTGGTAATAGTATACCACTTTAAATAATCACCACACTTCTCATGCTATTTTAGAATGCTCCTTAGAAAATTATGGTAAAATAAGACATATAATTTATGGGCTAAGGATAACTATGTCACAAACAAAACCAGTATATGCTTCATTTAGATCTATAGGGGCCTATGTACCTGAAAAGATTTTATCCAATGCGGATCTTGAGAAAATGGTAGAGACTACAGATGAGTGGATTTTGAAGCGTACAGGTATAAAAGAGCGTCATATAGCTGCAGACGATGAGTACACAAGTGATATGGCTGCTAAAGCATGTGAAAAGGCAATAGAGCGTTCTGGTCTAGCAAAAGAGGAAATTGATTTAATACTTTGCGCAACCGTGACTCCAGATTATTTTAATATGCCTTCAACTGCATGTATCATCTCAGATAAGATCGGTATCCGGGATGTTCAGGCTTTTGATATCTCTGCAGCATGTAGCGGATTTGTCTATCTACTTACTATCGCGAAAGCATTTATAGAGTCTGGTATGAAGAAAAATGTACTTGTGGTCGGTGCAGAAAAGTTTTCTTCCGTTGTCGATTATACAGACAGAAGTACATGTATTTTGTTTGGAGACGGTGCAGGGGCCGCGGTGATCTCTGCTACATCCAATAAAGACGAAGCATTTATTGATATTCATGCAAGTGCAGATGGATCATATGCAGACTTTTTGGTCACACCCGCGCCTGGTGCTATTCATCCTGCAAGCCAGGAGGTCATTGATCAAGGGCTTAATTTTGTGCAAATGAAGGGAAATGAAACCTTTAAATTGGCAGTAAAAACGTTGACAAAAGATGTGAAAGAGATATTGGCAAAGAATGAGATCAATGCGGATGATATTCCGCACTTTATCCCTCACCAGGCAAATTACCGTATTATCAAAGCAGTAGGGGATGCCTTGAAGATGAAAGAGGAGCAAGTGGTACTTACGGTGGGTAAATATGGAAACACTTCAGCTGCTTCCATACCTATGGCAATTAATGACATTTGGGAGTCAGGTAGACTGCAAACTGGTGACCTGATGTTACTGGATACTTTTGGTGGCGGATTGACTTGGGCAAGTGCTCTCCTTCCATTTACCGGAAAAGCAATCAATAAGTAGGTCATAAATTTGAAAATTGGGTTTATCGGTGATGTTGTAGGTAAACCTGGACGTCTGATGATCAAGCGCCATTTAACACGTCTAAAACAAGAACATTTTATAGATTTCATGATAGCAAATTATGAAAATGCAAGTCATGGTTTTGGTTTAACTGAAAAAAATTGTAACGAACTCCTTGGTTATGGTATTGATATGATGACAGGTGGCAACCATAGCTTCGATAAAAAAGAGATACTGAGCCTCTTTGATACCTATCCTCTAATACGTCCTATGAATTATCCTAAAGAAACACCAGGCAAGGGTGTTTATGAAACAACACTCTTAGGACACAAAACAGCTATTTTGAATCTTATGGGACATTATACGATGCCCCTGGCCGACAATCCATTTACCATGATCGTTGAAGAGGTAGAGAAGTTAAAAGCACAAGGATTTAAACACATTATTCTCGATATGCATGCTGAAGCAAGTTCAGAGAAGCAGGTACTTTTTCATATGCTTAAAGATGATGTATCTGCGATACTTGGTACACATACACATGTGGCTACCGATGATCTGCAGATACATGATGGCTGCTGTTATGTGACAGATGTAGGTTTGACCGGTTGTCGAGACGGTGTGATAGGGATGGGTTCAGAAGTACCTATTAAACGGGTGCTTACAGGTATTGGAGGACACTTTAATGTACCTGATGAGTGTAAAGCACTTCTCCAAATGGTTGTGTTTGAACTTGATGATGATGGCCGTTGTCTAGGGGCTGAGAAGATAAAGATCTATGATGATAAACCTAAGATAGTGACAAAGGCATGGATGGATAGCTAAGGAGAGAGGTTTCTTCCTTAGCTATTACGTTTGATCCTTACTTTTTTGGGGTCAAATAGAGCGATAGCTTCTTTGATCATAGGTTCTTCAAGTAAAGTGGAAGGGTCTTTTTCTTTAGCTGCTTCAGTCTCTCCGGCTTCCGGGGCGATGCAAGAACTTTTCATTTCGATATCTTCTATCATGGAAGCAGAATCTGCATCCTGGTGTGCAGGGATCTCTTTGGGTGGAGATGCATCTTCCTTTACGCTTGCTGTATTAACTTTTTTTTTAGGGATATTGATAATTTTGGTTTCGAAACCAAAAATATCTTTTACGAACATATTGATAAGACCCCAATGGGTAATAAGCATTTTTTTATCTTCACCTTCTGCCATAGAAGCCCATGTAAGTTTATTATCTTCAAAGTTTTCAAAGGTAATATTACGTTCAAAACAGCTACCCAGATCATAATCCCTATCATAAAGTTTTTTTACCAGAGCATCAAATGTTTTTTGATGTGGGTTGATGGCCGGTGCAGAGGGTTGTGTTTGTTCTGGTTGGATAACTGGTTGTGTATCGACAGGGCTCTTTTCTTCTATAGGGGGAGTGGGCTCACTATTTACGGCTGTTGTTTCTGTGATCTCAGGTGAAGATTCAGGTGCTTTCTCCTCTACGACAGGTTCTGCTTTAGGTTTAGGTGCGGTAGCAGGAAGTGTAGCGATGATCTCCTCTTCAGTGATCGTGATGACTTCAGATGGTGCAGATCGGTCCGGCGAGGGAGTGGTCACCATAATTTCAGACACTTCAACCCCTTTGAGTTCCTGTTCCAAGCCACGTATCATGGTATCTATATCTTTTATCTCTAAAGATTCCATCATTTTAAAGAGTGTGAGGGAGAGTACAAATCCACTATCACTTCCAAGAGAGAGTAAGCTTTTAGATTCAGCGATCACCCTAAAGAAACGCTCTATGATCATAGGGCTGAACTTGCCTTTAGTGTTGAGAAGCAACTCTTTAAGATAAAGTGTGAGTTCATCCAGTATCATTTCTGCTTCATAATCTGCTGCCATTTTGATAAAGGCTAACACTTTTGTCGTGTCTTTAGCCATGATGTCAGAGAGCAGTGTTTCCAAATGACTTGGTTCAATGATACCAAGCATCCCTGTAACCGTATTCACATCGACAAAGTTCTTAGAGTAGACAATAGCTTGGTCCATTAACGTAAGTGAATCTCTCAGACTTCCTGCACCGGAGCGTGCGATGATATCCAAAGCATCTTTTTCATACTCTATGTTCTCAAGATCCAAGATATGTTCTAAGTGTTTGAGTACAAGATTTTGAGGAATTTTTTTGAACCTAAAATGCTGTGTACGTGAAAGGATGGTTGCAGGCAGTTTTAACGGATCTGTCGTTGCCAGTATAAACTTCACAAAATCCGGTGGCTCTTCAAGCGTTTTAAGCAGGGCATTAAACGCCTGATTGGTAAGCATATGTACTTCATCGATGATAAAGATCTTGTAACGTGCAGAGCTTGGTTTATATTTGGTATGCTCGATAAGGTCTTTAATGTCATCTATACCACGGTTGGAAGCAGCATCCATTTCGATAATGTCCATATGGCTGCTTTCACTTGCCATAACACAATGTGTACAAGTACCGCAAGGATGGGAAGTAGCACCTTTTTCACAGAGTAATGCTTTAGCAAAGATACGTGCGGTAGATGTTTTTCCACTCCCTCTCAATCCCGAAAAAAGATAGGCATGAGAGAGTCTGTTACCCTCAAGTGCAAGTGAGAGTGTTTGTGAAACTGACTCTTGTCCGATGAGGTCATCGAAGGTTGCAGGACGGTATTTTCTTGCTAAGGCTAAAGACAAACAAACTCCTTGGTTTTATTGCTATTATTGTAGTTAAATTTTACTTTTGATTGGTATAATTTTCCTAAATAAAAGTGAATGTTAAAGATGAGTATAAAGGGATGGATAATGTATCAATTCATCTCTAACCCCATATTAGATATAATCCCCCTAATTAAATAATTACAACAATGAAGCGAGAAAATATGAGTTACAATCCAAGTGAGATTGAAGCCAAATGGCAAAAGAGATGGGATAATGAGAAGGCTTTTGAACCAGATGATGCCTTAACAAGAAAGAAAAAATATATTTTAAGTATGTTCCCCTTTCCAAGTGGACGTTTGCACATGGGACATGTACGTAACTACGCCATTGGTGATGCATTTGCGCGTTACTACAGAAAACAGGACTTTAATGTACTCCATCCTATCGGTTGGGATGCTTTTGGTATGCCTGCAGAGAATGCTGCGATTAAACATGGACGTCATCCCAAAGAGTGGACCTATTCGAATATTGATTATATGAGAAAAGAGCTCAATACCCTTGGCCTTTCATTTTCTAAAACACGTGAATTTGCTACCTGTGATGAGCTTTATACAAAGTGGGAACAAGAGTTTATCATCAAAATGTTCGAAGAGAAACTGCTTTATCGTGAATCTACAACGGTGAACTGGTGTGAGGATTGTCATACGGTTTTGGCAAATGAGCAGGTCGAGGAGGGGTGCTGTTGGCGTTGTGACAATGAAGTGCAGTTGAAAGAGATGCCTGGGTATTATCTGGATATTATCAAGTATGCGGATGACTTGCTTGAAGACTTAAAAGAGCTTGAAGGGAAATGGCCTTCACAGGTACTGACAATGCAAAGTAACTGGATAGGTAAATCCCAAGGACTTGAATTTGAGTTTGAACTCAGTGCTGAGAGTCAAGAGAAACTGGGTGGAAACTTTGAAAAATATACGGTATTTACCACACGTCCAGATACGATTTATGGTGTCACGTACTCTGCACTTGCAGCGGAACATCCTATTACGAAGTATCTGATAGACCATGATCTCCTTGATGAAGGTGTAGCTCAAAAGATCACACACATCGCCAATATGACAGAACGCGAAAGAGCACAAGCAGATAAAGAGGGATATCCACTTGGTATCTCTGTAATCCATCCTCTTACAGGTGAAGAAATACCGGTATGGACAGCAAACTTTGTATTGGCCTCTTATGGTGGAGGTGCGGTGATGGCAGTACCTGCACATGATGAGAGAGACTTTGAGTTTGCTTCTAAGTATGACCTTCCTATTAAAAGAGTGATCAGTGGAGGAGATGAACTTTCTTATACGCTTGAAGGAGAGCTTGTTGATTCTGCAGCCTTTACTGGTTTAGGTAATTATGAGGCTAAGGCTAAGATCATTGGTATGTTCGAAGAGGCAGGATTTGGAAAAGGCACGACAAACTTTAAACTCAGAAACTGGGGTGTAAGCCGTCAGCGTTACTGGGGTGCACCTATACCGTTCGTACATTGTAAAAGCTGCGGACTCGTTCCTGAAGCGATAGAAAATCTTCCTATTGCTCTGCCAGAGGATGTAGAGATCACAGGTGAGGGTAATCCTTTGGAAAACCATCCTACATGGAAGCACTGTGCCTGTCCTAAGTGTGAAGAAGAGGCTGTTCGTGAGACAGATACACTGGATACCTTTGTACAGTCAAGCTGGTACCAGTTCCGTTATGCAACTAATCCTAAGAAGTGGAATGAAGTAGGTATTGACAAAGAGGAAGCCAATTATTGGTTAGGTGTAGATCAGTATATCGGTGGGATCGAGCATGCTATCTTACACTTGTTGTATGCACGTTTCTTTACGAAAGTACTTCGTGATCTTGGTTACCATGATATCAATGAACCTTTTGAGAACCTCTTAACTCAGGGGATGGTATTGATGGATGGTGCCAAGATGAGTAAGTCTAAAGGAAATACAGTAGACCCGGATGCTCTGGTAGAGAAGTATGGTGCAGATACGGCTAGACTTTTTACTCTTTTTGCTGCACCGCCGGCTAAAGAACTTGAGTGGAATGATTCAGCCGTAGAGGGTGCATTTAGATTCATTAAAAAACTTTATGACAGAAAAGAGAAAGTCACACAAAATGATTTGCCTCAGATCGATCAAGGAAGCTTGAGTAAAGAGTCGAAACTTGCACGTGTAAAAGTGTATGAAGCATTACAAAAATCATCGGATGTGTATGAGAAGACATTTGCTTTTAATACACTCATTGCAGCATGTATGGAAGCCTTGAATGCATTGGACAAACAAGATGATGGGACTGTCTGGACTGAAGGATTGTACATTATGCTGAATCTTCTTGAACCTATTATCCCTCATGTCACGACTGAGCTTAGTGAAGTATTGTTTGGGCGTAAAAACTTACAGTCTGTCCTTGAAGTGAAAGAAGAGGTCTTTGTGCAAGAGAGTATTTTGTATGTCGTCATGATAGGTGGTAAAAAACGTACGGAGATAGAAGTAAGTCCTTCCGCTACCCAAGAGGAGATCTTGGCTACAGCAAAAGAAGCTGGAGCAAAATGGCTTGAGGGGATGAGTATTGCCAAAGAGATCGTTGTGCCAAATAAATTGGTGAATTTAGCGGTAAAACCGAGTTAAAAAAGTATAAAAAGAGAGGGACGCATGCGTACTATTGTAAAATTTTGGATGACTGTCAGTATAGTCTTACTTGTAAGTGCATGCGGATATAAACCCTCTTCTCATATGATCCAAAATGTCTTTTCCGATACGGTGTATGTAGAAGTGATTGTTGACGGAGCAGAACCTGAAAATGCACCTTTTCTTAAAGATGAGATGAACCGTTTGGTTTACACGCGGTTTAAAGGACGTGTGGTTTCTAAAGAAGATGCAGAAAGTCAAATTCGGCTCACTTATGCAGGAAGCACTTTTATACCACTCTCTTATAAAGATGGTTATGTGACACGTTACCGTGCAAATATCAGAGTGAAATTTGATATGGTTACTAAAGAAGGTAAGGTAAGTAAAACAATTTCAAGCATTTTTGACTCAGATATTCAGGAAAGTTCTCTTACCTCTTATGCACTGAGAATAGAGGCCATACGTATAGGACTGGGAAAAGCATTGGATGAATTCTTGGCTTATGTCAGTGCTAAAGGGATGTTAAAAGAAACGAAATGACAGATTCTTTTGATACATTTCTTCAAAATAAACCTCTATACTATAAAGAGATAGACCATAAGCGTGTACATATTGCTTATGGTCTATTGAAACCTTCTATCAAGCAGCCTAGAACAGTCCATGTTGTAGGCACCAATGGAAAAGGTTCAACGGGTCGTATGATTGCACATTTGGCCTATAAAAGTGGTCTCAAGGTTGGACACTTCTCTTCTCCTCATATCTTAAAGTTCAATGAACGTATTTGGCTCAATGGCAGTGACAGTAGAGATGAAGTACTTGAAGAAGCCCATCAAAGAATATTTGTTATCTTGGGAGGGGAGATGAGTGAAAGTTTGAGTTACTTCGAGTATACGACATTGTTAGCTTTTGTTGTCTTTGAAAATTGTGATCTGATGGTTTTGGAAGCTGGATTAGGTGGAGAATTTGATGCGACAAATGTATGTGACAAAGTACTCTCTGTCATCACACCTATAGGGTTAGACCATCAGGCTTTTTTGGGTGAAAGTATCGAAGAGATAGCAGGTACTAAGATCCGAAGTATTCAGAAACAAGTGTTACTGGCTCCACAAGTGTATGATGAGGTACTTGAAGTTGCTCAAGAGATAGCAAATCAGAAAGGTGCAAAATTACATCTTCCTTTATGCCAAACTCAGAGGATGAGAGAATTAGAAGTGATCGCTCAAGAAAGATCTTGGGGTGAATACCTGATAGAAAATGCTTGTATAGCACTGCAAGCCCTAGATATTTTGGATATATTTTATGAACTAAATGATCTGCGTTCACTTGAACTTTTTGGACGTTTCTATCCATTGACAGAAAATATACGTATCGATGTAGGGCATAACCCATTAGCTGCAAGAGCCATAGAAAAAGCATTAGATAAAAAGGTGATTCTCATCTATAACAGTCTTGATGATAAGGATTATGAAACAGTACTGAAAATACTTAAACCTAAAGTTAAACATGTAGAGATCATCCCCATTCATTCACAAAGAGCGACGACTTTAAATGAAATAGAAAAAGCACTGGAAAAAGTAGGCATTACCTATAGCTACTTTGACAGTAAGATAGACAAAAATGAACATTACCTGGTATTTGGTTCATTTTATGTCGTAGAAGAATTTTTAAATAAAATGCAAAAGAAGATAGATGTACCAAAGTAATATTTATGAATACATAGAATCGTTACAAGAAGAAAAATTACTTATCTGTAAAGATGATAAAGAAGCAGTTCAGATACGAGATATAGCCGTTTTACTTGGATTTGATACGTTTGTTTTACCAGACCTACGTGTGAGCGTAGGGGAAGATCTTCGTGCCTATGATGAAGAGATACATTTGTTGTTCATACAGTTGGCTTCTTTCTATAAAAGTACAAAGAAAAAAGTACTTGTCTCACCGCTTAGAACACTGCTTATCCCTTTTCCAAAAGCTGAATTGTTTGATAAGCGCTCCATAGAATTTGGTGATACTTTGGATTTGCAGGAACTCAAGGATACTTTGTATCAATGGGGATACCATTTTACGGACATTGCTGCTAGCCATGGAGAAGTCTCTTTTCGTGGTGATATTATAGATCTTTATCCGATAGATGCAGACAAACCTTACCGCATCTCTTTGTTTGATGAAGAGGTAGAGACGATCCAACACTATGATGAAGGAACGCAGAAACGTTTAAGCGATGAGTTAGAATCCTTGAATTTCACCCCGGCATTTTTGGCGCTTAATAAAGCCCAACATGAAGCACTTAAAAACAGAACCGAACGAAGCAGTTATGATACCTTTGTAAAAGACATAGATTCACTGGGGTTATGGCATCTGGATGATCTGGGAGAAAGTGCTTTAACACTTTTTGACGGAGTATGGGCGTCTGCTTTGGATGATGAACTGAAAGAAGTGTACGAGCTGGATGAACCGCTTGTCCCACGAAAGTCATTTTTATTGCCAGTGATTCCAGAAGGAAGTAAATACCGTGATTTAGAAGCAGTAGATCCCAATAAACTACTTGCATCGCACAAAGATAAAAAGATCACGATCATTGCAAAAAATGAGAGTATCGTACGTGGATCAGAACTGGACTCGTTTGAAAATATAGAGTTTGTGTATCAGGAGGGTATCGTCAATCTTTTGGGTGCAGACAAACTCATTCTTTCACTTAACAAGCCTATCAAGCGAAAAAAGGTAAAAAAAGCTACTATCATTCTGGACGAACTGAAACCCGGTGATTATGTGGTCCATGAGAATTACGGTGTAGGTATCTTTAAAGGGATAGAAAAACGAGATGTGTTGGGAGCAACCAGTGAATTTGTGGTCATGCACTATCAAAATGAAGACTCTTTACTTATCCCTGTCTCGAATCTTGAGGTCATAGACCGATATGTAGCTGAGGGTGGCGCTTTGCCTATACTTGATAAACTGGGTAAAGCAAGCTTTAAAAAGTTAAAAGCAAAAGTTAAAGAGAAGCTTTTTGCCATCGCTTCACAGATCATCAATCTTTCAGCGCAACGTCATTTGAAAAAGGGTATCAAACTGAAAATAGATATGGAAGAGCATGCTATTTTTATGTCAGAGGCAGGATTTGTACATACGGAAGATCAGGAACGTGCCATCAATGATATGTTGGCTGATATGAGCTCCGGTAGGATGATGGACAGACTGCTCTCTGCAGATGTGGGATTTGGTAAAACAGAAGTCGCTATGAATGGTATGTTCGTGGCAGTAAAAAACGGTTACCAGGCGATGATGATAGCCCCTACGACACTGCTTAGTTCCCAGCACTATAAAAGTCTCAAAGAGCGTTTTTACGGACATGATATCAAAGTAGCCAAACTGGACAGGTTTTCTACGACCAAAGAGAAAAATGCTACACTTAAAGGTTTGGAAGAAGGGACTATTGATGTTGTTGTAGGGACCCATGCTTTACTCAAAGCGAAGTTTAAAAATCTGGCACTTGTCATTATCGATGAAGAACATAAATTTGGCGTGAAACAGAAAGAGGCACTCAAGGAGATCTCCATTGATGTGCATCTACTTTCTATGTCTGCCACACCGATCCCAAGATCTTTGAATCTTGCACTGTCTGAAGTCAAGTCTTTTTCTGAAATCCTTACTCCTCCTACTGAACGTCAGGGAGTTCGTACGTTTGTGAAGAGTTATGATGATAAAGTGATCAAGGAAGCCATACTTCGTGAGATGCGGCGTGGCGGACAGATCTTTTATGTCTTCAACTCCATTGCAGGAATAGAAGAGAAAAAGAAGCAATTGCTTGAGATACTTCCTAAACTGCGCATTGCAGTGCTTCACTCTAAGATCTCAGCCAAAGAGACTGAAGATGAGATGATGCTTTTTGGAGATGGAGAGTATGATGTACTGCTCTCAACTTCGATCGTTGAGTCAGGTATCCATATGCCTCATGCCAACACGATGATTGTTGATGGTGCTGACAATTTTGGTATCGCAGACTTGCATCAGCTTCGTGGGCGTGTGGGACGTGGAGGTAAAGAGGGATATTGCTACTTCATGGTCACAGATAAGGAGCGTTTGACAGACAATGCAAAACGTCGTCTGCTTGCACTTGAGTCACACTCAGACTTAGGGAGCGGTGCTGTATTGGCTTTCCATGACCTTGAGATACGGGGTGGCGGAAATATCATCGGTGAAGCACAGTCAGGACACATTAAACAGATAGGGTATTCACTCTACTTGCGCATGCTTGAAGATGCCATTAAAGAGCTCTCTGGTCAAGACAAAGAAGTGGCACAGAACATCGATATGAAACTCTCTATTGATGCGTACCTCAATGAAGAACTGATTGAAGAAGATAGATTGCGTTTGGAACTTTACCGACGTCTTTCGTTATGTGAAAGTACAGGAGAAGTGTATGAGATAGAAGCTGAAATTGCAGACAGGTTTGGAAAACTAGATGTGATTACTAGACAGTTCATCGATGTCATCGTTATGAAGGTCTTGGCAAGAGAAAAAGGTATTTCCAAAGTCTCTTCTTATGGTGAAAATGTCTTTATCGAATTCATGGATGAAAATAAAGAGAGAGTGGTATTAAAATCACGTAGTAAAGATGATGATGATATCATTGCTACAGCGATGGGTTATTTGAAAGGGTAGTTTTATCAGCACGTACTAATCTTGCTCATAATATACTTGGAAATATAGTTTATGAAGGGATGTGAATGAACTTTTTCGAATCAGAAGTATTAAAAGGTAAATATTTCCCTCCTAAAAGTCGTGATAGGCTAAGAGCAACCATGGTTAATTTGTTCATCCTAATAGGGGCTTTTATCATGTTGCTTTATGCCTACGAAAACTTGGTTCAAGGCTACTATGTGATGTTGTCTATTGAGCTGTTCATTATTTTCATTTTAATGGTAGCTTATTTGGTCTTTCCTCACTATTTCAATATCAATCATACTTCCTATATGATACTTGGGGCACTCACTTTTTTGCTTTCTATGTCGTTGATCGTTCCAGATCAGGATCCTGAACTTTCACTCTTTTGGTTAGCTGCTTTACCTATATTTGTTTTCTTTTTTTTGGGGGTAGAAAAAGGTATTCGGTGGAGTACGAATATGTTTGTTGTTTTACTCTTTATTCCTTTGTTTTCTTATATGACAGGAGTAAAATTTGTGTATGAATGGGAACTACTCTCTCAGATTGTATTAGGGTATTTGATTGTATCGTATATGCTCTATATCATTGAGAGTGAACGAAGTTCTTATGAAGAGAGATTAAACATTGCACTTGAAGAGAATAAAATACTTTTTAAAGAGGTGCACCATCGCACAAAAAATAATATGCAAGTGGTAATGAGCTTACTCGAAAGTCAATCTTTTAAGATTGATGATCCTAAATACAAAAAAATGTTTGAAACCCATGTGGACAGGTTAAAAGCTATGAGTCTTATGCATAAAAACCTGTATACCAATCACAGTTATGAAGAAGTAGATATTCAAGAGTATTTAGAAGAGATTGCACAAAGTCTGCAAACCTATACAGAGTATAATATTCGTACTGATATTGATCCTATCATCATAGACATGCGAATAGCTATGAACATTGGTCTTATTTTCAATGAGGCTGTGACCAATGCTATTGAACATGCTTTTGATGGTGAAGAAGGTAATATTGATGTCTCATTAAAACAAGTAGGTGAACGATACCGATTATCTATTCAAGATGATGGTAAGGGTTTTGATACTTCACAAACATACAAATCTTTGGGGTTGACTCTCATTAAAGACTTAAGTGTCACCTTACCTCATAGTACGATTGAAATCGAGGGTAAAAAAGGCACCAAAATACAGGTCTATTTTGATAAAGAGGAACATGCATAATGAGTTTGCCTCAAAATATTGTGATTGTAGAAGATGAAGTGATCACACAGCGTTATATAGAAGATATACTTGCCAATAACCAAGTGAATGTATCGGGTTGTTTTGATAATGCTACAGATACATTTGAAGCATTAAACAGTATCAGATGTGACATGATTTTAATGGATATTAATATTAAAGGTTCTATGGATGGCATACAGCTGGCCAGAAAAATTTTAGAATCCTATACCATCCCTATCGTTTTCATTACTGCTCATAATGACGATGCAACACTGGAAGAACTACTGGAACTTGCACCTTATGGTTTCATCAGTAAACCATTTTCAAGTAAAGAGATAATCACGACTTTGAAGATTGCATATAGACGATATTTGATACATAGTAAAGTGGCAAATGTACAAGTTAGTGGTGAATTTACAGATATTGTTATCAACGAATACTATACGTATTCACAAAATTTATCTACATTGTATTATGACGGACAAGTGATCAAATTGAATAATAAGCAAGGTCAACTTATAGAGATATTAAGTAGAAATATCAATCACATAGTAGAATATGATATGCTGATCTCGTATCTCTGGAATGACAATACCGTAGCGGATTCTACTCTACGTACCTTAGTCTATTCTATTCGGAAATTACTTCCTGATCTACCTATTGTTTCCCATAGTAAAATAGGATATTCGTTACAAAGTTCACATTCAATTTAATGTCAATTTTTTAATTATTTCAAAAAATTGACATTTATTTGACATTTATATGTTAACATCTATATCAAATTATATTTTGATAATGCCAAACTATTTGCGAAGATAGGACGGAAAGCCAAGGATCTCATGTTAGACTGCCTGGTTGCCTTGATATACACACTACTGTATCTAAGGTTTTCAATGAATTGTTCATTCAGTATATATAAAAGACTCTATTCTCTTTTAGCGATATTTATTATCTTCACACTTTTCCCATTTAGTCTATATGCAGACCCTTATCCTCCTACAATAACTAACGGAGCGGCACATTATGCACCTGTAGCATGGCCAGCTGATAATGAATGGAAACCCTATAGCCGTTTTGGAAATGATATCAATGATCCACGTACCCAGGACCCTTCAAATGGTGGTACAGCTCCGCAGAACTATGTAAATATCGCTTCATCTTGTACAGATAAAGCTGAACCGAGTGTCTATTATTACCTTCATAAAGGTGCAACTCCTGCAGAAGATGTCATTATGTTCCGTTGGAGAGTCGAACAGATAGCCAATACATATGCTACTGGACCAAAAGCAGGTTCATACAGTTCCAGTGATGCATGGAACTCTGCACTTTGGACAGTACTTTTTGATGTAGATGGTGATGGTGTACGTGACTTGGCAGCACATTTAGATGGCTCATCAGGTAGTCCTAGTGAACCTATCGATAGAATCTTTGGTATCTATGGAAATATTCCTACGCAATCCATCAACTATACAGAAGATCCCAATATTCAATTGATCGGACATAATCCGACCGCTTTTACAGATGTTTCAGGCAATATTATTCAATTTGACGGTAATGCAGCAGCTGCAGCTAGCCAATGGCCTAATGGTGCAGATGAACTGGTATGGGATTATGGAACAACCCGTTCTTCTGTCAATACAGATTCTCCTTGTAGCGAATACTATATTGATTATCAAATCCCTATGGGACTTATAGATGCAAGCAGTCTTGGCGGACCGACGTTAACAAGACAAACACCGCTCTCAATGATCTTTTGTACGGCAAACAGTCTGAACAATCCATTTCAAAAAGATTGTGCGATAAACAAAACATGGACAGCAGATCCTAACAAACCTGCACCATTTGGAGATTTTATCAGTTTTGATAAAGAAGAACCCTATGAACAGCCTATCGTTGACGATATATCATCAAGTGGATGTAACCCTGTAACACTGACTGCAAAGGTAAAAGATGCAATTGCCATCGTGGATGGTGAAGCCGTATCTACAGTGAAGACGGTAGAGTTTTTTTACTATAGAGATAATGATGGCAATGGAGTGGCAGATGATGGTGAAACATGGACGTCCATTGGTGTTCCTGCAACACAGGTTGATTTTACCAACTGGACAGTAGACTGGGATTCGACAGAACTCTTAAAAGGGCAGTATCTGATTGGTGTGCAAACAACAGATGACCCTTCTTTGGTCGATGATGACATGCCAACTGATGGCAATACTAATCGTACTTTTTCTTATTTGACACAAGCAGAAGTCAATGCTTCAACCGGATATGAACCAGTTGGAGAGAATTGGTTGGCAAACCCAGAGATTACGGGAGTTAAGAGTATTGCTCTGGCAGTCAATACTTGTGGTGTAGCACCGACATTAACAAAAGATGCAAATAAGACAACAGTAACAGTAGGAGAGACAATTACTTTTACTTTAGAGTTCTCCAATCCGCTGGCTAACCCTAATTCTATCGTTTTAAGTGACTTTAATGATACCTTACCTAATGGTTTTATATTTAATGGTGTTACAGGCGGAACATTATCAGGTGTTGGAACAGGTCCAGCTATAGGAGACACAGGAACCATGAATTGGGACTTTGGGGCTGTTTCTATCATCCCGGGTTTCAGTGAGACCTTAATCTTTGAGGTCAATGCCTCTACAGTGACAGGAGCATATAGCAATACGGCTACAGCATTATCTGATTTTGGAGAGGTGGTCAGTAATGTTGTCAACATAGGTGTCGGTGCACCGACACTAAATATAGGCATAGTTGCAGATAAAACACTTTATGATGAGAATGAGACAATTACCTATACAATTACTTACTCCAATAGTTCTCCTGTAAGTACTACCAATACGCTTATTGATACTAACCTCACGGATCTTGGTATATCTAACATTACTCCTGCCAATGGAGGTACTTATGACCCTGCTACAGGTATTATTATATGGGATATAGGAGATTTACCATCAGGTAGTGGAGATTATATACTGACTTTCACAGCAACAGTAGATGATAATTTCCCAGCAGTAAAAAATCCTATCACTGTTACAGCGACTATTGATGCAACAGAAACTACACCTAATGACGCGCAAACAACAGTCATGGTCAATATCCCTACACCAAATTTGATTATACAAAAAAGTGCAAATAAGCCGTTTGTGACACCCGTGACCGATAATCAAGTAGTATATACCATTGATTATGCCAATACAGGTACAGGTCCTGCAACCGATGTGAATATCACAGATGTGATTCCAACTGGATTTACTTTTGTCAGTGCTACTGGAGGAGGAACGGAAAACCTAGGAACTGTTACATGGACGATTGGTTCACTGGATGAAAATGCATCAGGAAGTGTGACACTAACACTGACTGTAGATGATACAAATGCAGATACCAATGCAACAAATACTGCGATTATTAATGCGAGTAATATTGCTACAGCAAAAGAAGCCAATGTAACGATTGGGATATATCAAACACCTGCAGCTGGGGGAGGATCTTGTTATGCTCCTACAGGATTTACCGATACCTCAGATGGTATTGCTGTTATCAATAATATTTTAACTGCTAATGATTCTTTGTTTGATTCATATATCCCTCCTTTAAATGCTTATGATGGTAGTTATCAATCATATACTTTTCCTAATAATATACTTACAACAAGTGACAATTTATTGGATGTGAATTTTACAATTGCTACTGATGTTTTTAAACTGGTAGATGCAAAATTGGAAATATATAATAATGGAACATATATTGGCCAAGCTAGTTTAACGGGTTATGGGACTAATGTATATTATGTTGCAGATATTAATTTGACTGCCTTAGGTGTAGACACAAACACTGAAGTAAACAATATCGAAGTTAGATTTATGGCATATGGTAACCATGCTTCACAAAATAAAGCAGATACAGACTTTATTCAACTATGTGTAACGAAAGAAGTTATTACTTCTCCAGTTTTACATCTCCAGTACAGCGTGGATAAACTCAATGCAACAACAGCTGACAACTTAACGTATACAGTCACCTATGCAAATAGCGGTAGTGGTGATGCAAATAGTACAACGATTACAGCAACTGTTCCTACTGGGTTGGAAAATATTGTACCAGCGTTTGGAGGTGTTTATGCTGATGGTGTCATTACGTGGAGCAACATTGATATTGCATCAGGTGGTACTGGGACATTAACATTTACAGCAGATATCGTAGATACATTTGGTGGTGATTCTCTCGCTTCTAATGCAAACCTTACTCATACACCATCAAGTACCAGTTTAAGCCAATCAGTACTTACTCAGATAGAAGGGGTTGTGGTCACACCAGGTGGAACACCGTCCATTATCATACAGAAATCAGCTGATACAACATTATTGGTACCAGGAGATACGGTTACATATACTCTCGTGGTACAAAATACAGGAACTGCAACCGCAACAAACTTGACCGTGACTGATAATATTCCTCAGGAAACCTATTTTACGTATGTTTCAGGTAGTATGACAGGAGGTGATAGTTATATCACTACAGGTCCAGATATACTAGAGTGGGGCATCTCTGCCCTAGCACCAGGTAACTCTAAAACATTAACATATCAAATGGAAGTTAATGCAACAGGCGCACCAACTGGTAATACAGCTTACGATAATAATGTCAGTGTTGATGACAATGGTACTTCCACGGTAGGTAATACTGTTACTGTCAACATTAGTACAAATCCAAATTTAACCATCACTATTACACCTGATAGTCCTACCAACAGTGCTGGTGGAACCATTACGTATACGGTAAACTATTCAAATACAGGTACAGGTGATGCGAATGATACACGTATCGTGATCCCTGCAGCTTTATTCACTTCGATCGATGTGACTTCTCTTAGTGGCGGTGTGACATTTGATGGTGTAAACAATCAAGTAGTTTATGATCTTAACAATACTTTAACTGCAGGAAGCAGTGGAAGTTTCACTTTTGATGCGATTATCAATAGTCCATTAAGCTCTGGTGACACAACTATTACTGCAGAAGCAACTATCTCTGCAAGCAATGCAGCAAGTAAGCAAGATACAGCAGTTGTCACAGTAACTGCAGGCATTGATTTGACAGTTAACATCAGCGGACCTTCAAGTGCAGCATATCCATCTGCAATTATAGATCAAAATGTTACAGATGATTCAACAATTATAGTCGATGATGCATCACAGTTTAGTGTAGGACAGTTGGTTAAAATAGGAAGTGTTTATGCCACTATAGATACGATAAATGGCAACATATTAATACTAGATGCGGTAGTAACTGCTAACAAAGGGGATTTAGTTATAGGTGCAGTCACCTATGGAGTTGTCTATCAAAATCATGGTGATGCAGATGCTGCAGACACAAACTTAACTGTCATACTTCCTGCTGGAATATTATATTATGATGCAGTATTAACACCGGATTTTTCTCCTGCACAGGGGACAGATGGCAATGTTAGTTGGAATCTTGGCACTGTTGGAAGTGGAGATAGTGGTTCATACCAAATCATCACATTCCCAAGTGCAACAGGAAGTTATACGATCGATACAAATATCGTAAGTACAGATACAGTTGATAATGCAGAAGGAAATAATTCAGATACTATCACAACTATCTTTGGGGGACTCAAAGTAGAAAAAAGTACAAGTACACCAACTATAGTTCAGCCAGCTTCAGGCCTTACAGCAGATGCCAACTATACGATTACTGTCCATAATACACTTACCCATACGGTATCTGATGTCAATGTAACAGATAGCCTTCCGGCAGGGTTTGAATATAATGCTACAGTAAGTGTCATTTCGTATGATATCAACAATACCTCCATAGATATCAGTGGATCAACTGTGATAAACCCAGAGCCATCACAGCCGGTATGGGGAAGTATCACTGTACCTGCAGAAGGTAGAGTAGAGATCAAGTTTACAGCACATATCACCGAGAGTGTAGGTGCCGCAACTTACCAAAATGGTGTATATACTATCACCAGTGAAGCAAATACTTCAGTAACACAATATGATGAGCTAAGCAGCCAAGCTGAAGATGTAACTGTACTGGATGGAACAGATGGTATGGTAGAAGGATACATCTTTGAAGATAAAAATGGAAATAATATCTTCGATTCAGGAGACATACCTTATGTAAATGTGGAAGTTACTATTACAGATGATAGTAATCCATCATTCTACTACACAGCTATTACAGATGGGTCAGGGTACTTCTCAAGGGTAGTAGCAGAGGGTAATTGGACCATACAACACGACACAACAGATATCAATAGTAGTCTATCACTTTCTACAGGATACAGCAACCCAATATCAGTAGTTGTTACTGCAGGTAGTACTGTAGAGGACTTGAATCCATATGTGGCTCCAGCAGCAACAAACGGAAGCTACACGGTCGTCAAAACAGAAACAACCGGTGTTGAAGCAAGTGCTGCAGGTCAGATCTTAAGCTATGAAATCAATGTGACCAACACAGGAAATGTAGATTTAACTGATATTAATATCACAGATACGATGCCAGATGGCAGTACACCGGTACTTGCTGCGCCAACAGGTGATACAGGTTCGGACGATATTCTTGGGGTGGGTGAGTCATGGATCTATGATATCAACTACACCATCTCTCAAGCAGAGATTAATGCAGGCGCAGATCTTGTGAACCATGTCTCTGTGACAACGGCAGAAGTGCCAGGACCGGTAGAAGACAATGCAACCACATCTGTGGCTCCAGCAGCAACAAACGGAAGCTACACGGTCGTCAAAACAGAAACAACCGGTGTTGAAGCAAGTGCTGCAG
>ENA-OVOD01000002-OVOD01000002.1-sediment-metagenome-genome-assembly--contig:-NODE-2-length-31591-cov-3.374215_pt1 | contig 31591 bp, 37 predicted proteins | sample MGYA00250097_ERZ650218 | MGnify/ENA primary metagenome ERZ650218 (study PRJEB26732, sample SAMN07278952) | sediment metagenome | biome: marsh; feature: saltmarsh; material: sediment | place: USA... | reverse complement strand
CATTATGCAGATTATAGCGTAACATTCTCTATAAATTCTACCTCATCATAGCGTACAATCAGTGCATCGATCGAAAATGGCATATCTAATTTTTTTGTTTTCATGTAATAGTGTGCAGAGTTGATCACTTTTCGCAGTTTTGTTGGAGTGATATTATAGATAGGATCAAATTCAGTTTTTCCACTCTTCACTTCTATAAAATGCAGTACATCATCTCTTTTAGCGATGATGTCTATCTCGCCAAGCTTTCTTGCAAAATAATTACGCTCCAAGATCACGAAACCTTCCTGTTCTAAAAAACGTGTGGCCAAGGTCTCGCTCCGGTTACCGAAGGTTTTAGGATCTTCTCTTGTCATTTTTATATACCTTATCACTTCCTAACTTTGTTGCTTCAAACACCTCTTGATGATGAAGTATAGAACAAAAGAAAAATAGAAGAGAAAAGTATGTCATATTGACAGTTTTTTATCAAATCTAAAACCTCATAATGTTATATATTTTATAAGGTTTTTAGAACGAGACATTTTTGATATACTCTTAATACTGAAATAACTCAATAAGAGGAAACTTTGTTCCTTTAATAAATAGTTATACTCAAAAAACAACTACAAGGTAAAGACACATTGACTGGATTTATAATCATTTTAGGAACTATTTCAGGAATTATTTTATTTGTAGCAATATACAGATTCAGTGATATAATAATTAGACTTTTCAAAAAGCAATTGGTTATAAAACAAGAGTATGATTGCTTGTTGGCTTTATTTGGAGCTATTGGTATATTATTGTTATTTTTTTCAATTGTAACTGTAATATGGATAACCATTGTAACTTTTTTCTATATGGAAGCTGGCTCAGCAAGCGGAGTCCCTTTTACGATGGCTATAATTGCATTTCCATTTGCATATAGTCTATCTGAGTTATTAATCAAATTTGGATTTGTGAAAAAGTATAACAAAACTTTGGAGAGGAATAGTTGACCCTACAGTATCAACTATTCCTTAAGTCAAACATTATGAACTTTTTATACCCTAAAAATCAAAACCTTATAATCTAACATATTTTATAACGTTTCTCGCTATAGCGACGTTTGCGAGCCATAAATTCATACCCTTCAATAGAAAACCTTATAAAATGTTCTATATAGGAGGTTTTATAATGAAAACTATAAAAGAAAATATGAACTCAAAAGAGTTAAAAAATGAAATTTATAGATATATTTTGAAGAAAAAAGGAGTGTCGCTCGGGCAGAAACCCGAAAGGAAAAATTAGCAAGAGTACGTTGTAATATACTCAAATGCAGTTGGTCTACCTTCATCTGGCCAGATCTGTGTTTCGAACTGGTAGTGCTGGTAAGTGTCAATGAACTCTTGGGTAAATACAGGTTTCAAGAAGTCATTGTCAGCGATAAGACCTTCTACTGCTTCTCTTAGTGTGTGAGGCATTTGAGGGATCTTTTTCTCTCTGATCTCATCAAGGCTAAGCTCGAAAAGGTCTTCATCCATTGGTCCAACCATATCATAACCACCTTTTTTGATACCATCGATTCCAGCCATCATCAATGCAGCGAACCCAAGGTATGGACATGCAGTTGAGTCTGGGAATCTTGTTTCGATTCTTGTTGCCATCTCACCAGCACCATAAGGGATACGACAAGCTGCTGATCTATTTTGGCTTGAGTAAGTCAAGATGGATGGTGCTTCAAACCCCGGAAGAAGTCTCTTATAAGAGTTAGTCGTAGCATTTGTAAATGCAGATACTGCTCCAGAGTGTTTAAAGATACCGCTTAGGTAGTCAAGTGCCGTTTTACTTAGGTTCGCATATTCACCTTCTTTATAGAAGAGGTTTTTACCGTCTTTCCAGATAGACTGGTGTACGTGCATACCGTTACCATTATCACCGTAAAGTGGTTTTGGCATGAATGTCGCTGTTTTACCGTTAAGATGTGCTACCATTTTAACAACATACTTGTACTTTTGTACGTTATCCGCTGCTTCGATCAATGTACCGAACTTGATACCGATCTCACCTTGACCTTGTGCCACTTCGTGGTGACCAAGCATGACTTCAAGACCTACTTCTTCAAGAAGCAGCATCATTTCAGCTCTTAGATCAACCATAGAATCTGTTGGCATTACAGGGAAGTATCCGCCTTTGGTACCTGGTCTGTGACCCATATTCCCTTGCTCATATTTCGTATCGTGGTTCCATCCACCCTCTTCAGTGTCTACTTTGTAGTATGCAGAGTTGATGTCATCTCTGAACTCTACGTTGTCAAAGATAAAGAATTCATTCTCAGGTCCGAAGTATGCTACATCACCGATATTTGCTTCTTCTAAGAATTCTAACGATTTTTTAGCGATCGATCTTGGACATTTCTCATACATTTGACCTTTGTAGATATCATAAACATCACAGATTACAATGATAGTGCTGTCAGCAGTAAAAGGATCAAGGAATGCAGTTTCCACATCTGGCTTAAGAAGCATATCTGATTTGTTGATAGGCTGCCAAGCTTCGATAGATGAACCGTCAAAAGGAAGACCACCATCCAATTGCTCTGCTGTTACTGCACTCATTCTATAACTGATGTGGTGCCAAGCCCCTTTGATGTCTGTAAATCTAAAGTCTACAAACTCTACTTCATTTTCTTCACAATATTTAAAAAACTCATCTGTGTTGTTAACAAATTTACCCATGTAACTACTCCTAAATTAAAATTATCCTATATTGTAGCCATATATAAATTAGTTACATCAGTGTTTGTGATTAAAATTTAACCAATTTTCTATCTCGACCTTCAAAAGTAGCAGCTTTTGTGTATCCAATATCTTTTACAAGCGTTGTAGCAATGTCATAACCAAACCCAATTTGATCAACGGAATGTGCATCAGAAGAGAAGGTAATAGGGATATCAAGAGCATATGCTTCTTCCAGTAATTCTCTTGATGGGTAGAGCTCTCCAACAGGTTTGCGAAGACCGGCAGTATTGACTTCTAACACCATATTTGATCTCTTGATGGCATGAAGAGCCTCTTTTGCCAAGAGTCTTACATCTTTTTTTGGCAGAAATTTAAATACCTTGATCAGGTCCAAGTGTCCTGCAATGTCGAACTTTCCGGATCGTGCCATCGCTTCAGTGGCTTCAAAATAAGCTTGCCATATCTCATCTATATCTTTGTTTTTCCATCCTGCAATGAATTCAGGATTATCAAAACTCCACTTATCGATGAAGTGCACAGAGCCTATAAGATAGTCTACTTTTGCATGTAAAACCCTATCGTCCATGTGTCCTGGAAGATAATCCACTTCATAACCGAATAATATATCGATATCATTCTTATAGCGTTCTTTAGCGTTCAGTATATCATCTGTATAGGCTTGCATCTCTTCAAAAGCGAGACGATAATGCGGGTCAAAATCCATAGGTGCATGTTCAGAAAATCCGTAAATATCTATACCTAATTCTATGGCTTTTTGGATGTACTCATCAACAGTACCTTCAGCATGGTTACACCGAGTAGTATGATTATGTATGTCTATTCGCATATCAACTTCTTTTTATTCTTAGTTTAGCATAAAACTGGATTTTGAAAGATTAGTAAATGGTAAATAGATAAATTTTTGACTTTTTTTGACATTTATATCTTATACTGTTATTATAGTATTTAAATAAGATTTATTTTTAATTATTATATTCATAATTGAAAAAGCCAAACTTATCGTGAGATAGGGGCGGAAAGCTATGGGTCTCAAGCAGATCGCCAGGTTACCAATAGGATTGTATTCTCTTTAAGAAGTACATTTTCTTTTTTTTCTATGATGAATTTTTATTTATAGGAGCTACGTTTATGACTAATTACATGAATATCACACAATTAAACATACTTAAATTAGAAAATAAGGAATCTCTTGAAAATATGTTAAGCAAGGCACGTCATGCAAATTCCGAAAAATTTTCTCTAGAAGGGAAGGTCATAGAGATATTTGCAGCGTCACTTTTAGCACATGGAAAAGATAGAAATCAAATGCGTCAAATAGCACAAATCAGTAAGATTTTAGGGCAGTCTCTAGGACTTGACAGGGAATATTGTGATAAATTGGAACAGGCTGCACGAATTTATGATATTGGCAATGTTATGATTTGTCAGGAGACATATCAAAAAGATGAAAAGTTAACCCCTGAAGAATTTGAAGCAGTTAAGTATCATACGTTCATGGGACAGGAACTTTTGGAAACTCAAAATTTACCCACAACAGACTTAGCAGCTATTATATCTGCAGAACATCATGAATGGTGGGATGGTGGAGGGTACCCCCTTCACAAGAAGAATCAAGAAATAGATATAGCTTCACGCATAGTGGCAGTTGCAGATACAGTAGGTGCGCTTTTTAGAGAAAGACCTGGTAGAAAGCCATGGAAATATGAGAAGATTTTGGAGTATATTAGGACAAGAAGGGGCATACAATTTGATCCGGATGTTGTTGACGTATTTCTTATTAATCAGGAAGTAATACATAAAGTTTTACGTGTAGACCTAGAAGAAGTACCAAGTCATTGGTACGATTAATTTTAGAAAAAACCTACTTTTTACCACTAATAGGATAAAATAAGAGCAAAATTAATCCTTTTAGGAAAAAGATGACCGATCAAAATAAAGTAGAACTTTTAGCACCAGCAGGTAATTTAGAGAAGATGAAAATTGCTCTGAACTATGGGGCTGATGCTGTGTATGGTGGTACAAGTACCTTTTCACTGCGTATTCGTTCAGGTAAAGAGTTCGATATGGAGTCTTATGCTGAAGGTATAGAGTATGCTCATGCTCGCGGCAAAAAAGTGTACTCTACCGTGAACTCATTTCCTTTTAATTCACAAATGAAACTCTATGAAAACCACATTGCCAAGATAGCTGAGCTTAAACCGGATGCGCTTATTGTCTCTAGCCCGGGTGTGGTCAAGATAGCACATCGCATTGCACCTGATATTCCTATCCACCTTTCTACACAGGCCAATGTGATGAATGCCATGGATGCAGAGGTCTATTATGACCTTGGGGTAAAGCGTATTATCGTTGCCCGTGAAATAAGCCTGAAAGATTGTGAAGCGATTAAGCATCATTTGCCTGACCTTGAATTAGAGATATTTGTACATGGTTCGATGTGTTTTGCTTACTCAGGGCGCTGTCTCATCTCTTCACTGCAAACGGGTCGTGTACCTAACCGTGGGTCTTGTGCCAATGATTGCCGTTTCCCTTATGAGGTTTACGCACATAACCCTGAATCCGGAACCACATTCAGACTGGATGAAGAAGAGGGTATCGGTACGTATATCATGAATGCCAAAGATATGAATATGGCATCACACATAGATGAGATACTGAAATCAGGTGTCATAGACTCACTGAAGATAGAAGGACGTACAAAGTCTCCTTATTATGCAGGTGTGGTAACAAAAGCCTACCGTCAGGCGATCGATGATTTCTATGCCAATAACTTTGATGCTGCACGCTATCAAGCGGAACTTAACACTACGCAAAATCGTGGGTTTACAGATGCCTATTTGCTCTCACGACCTTTTGAGAGAACTGAGACAGAATCCAATGAATTCTCTATACAGTACGGTACTCATCAGGTCGCGGGGCTTGTCTTAGAAGATGGCTTGACATGGAAGTGTAAAGATAAAACATGTATAGGTGACAGAGTAGAGATCGTCTTGCCTGTAGGTGCAACCGTTGAGTTGGTAGACAATGATGTAGGCAAGATAGATGAAGTAGACGGAAAGTATTGGCTGACATTCAAAAAGATGCTTTCTGAATCAGGCAAGGAGTTTGAGTGTATTCACTCGGGTGATTTGAATAACATTCTCTTACCCACTAAATTACCAGGATATACTATATTAAGACGTGAGATTGCTGAAGCATTGGAGAACAAGGGATTGACAGAGAGTTCAACACCTATGAAACAAGAACAAGAGGCCAAACCGATAATGAAGGATGTGGAATGAAATTTGTATCGATCGTAATGGAAAGTAAAAGCGACTTTAGTATTATGTCTGAGTGTTCAGAAACATTGCAAAAGTTTGGTGTGCCGTATGAGCTTATTATCTCTTCCGCACACAGAAGCCTTGAGCGAACTATGCAATATGTCAAAGAATCAGAAGCCAAAGGTGCACAAGTGTACATAGCAGCATCAGGTATGGCAGCACACCTTGCAGGTGCAATAGCAGCAGCTACGAGCAAGCCGGTACTTGGTGTACCTATGGAAAGTGGAGCACTTAAGGGTGAAGATGCACTTCTTTCTACAGTGATGATGACAGCAGGTATGCCAGTAGGTACACTTGCCATTGGTAAATCAGGTGCGGTCAATGCTGCGTATTTGGCTATACAGATCATGGCACTACAAGATGATGAGCTTAGGGTAAAACTTCAAGAAGACCGTATAAGCAAAGCAAAAAAAGTAGAACTTGATTCTTCAGAGATTGAAACAATACTGTAAAATTAAAACTAGGTAGAAATATAGATGAACAACAACGACATTACATTTAGCGAACTACTCCTAAAATTACAACAATATTGGGCTGAACAAGGGTGTAATATCGTACAACCTTATGACATTCCTTCAGGTGCAGGGACATTCCACCCTGCTACACTGCTGAGAAGTCTAGACTCTCAGCCTTGGTCTGCTGCATATGTGGCGCCTTCGCGCCGTCCAACAGATGGACGTTATGGGGAAAATCCTAATCGATTGGGTGCCTATTATCAGTTTCAAGCACTGATCAAGCCCAGTCCTGACAATATACAAGAGCTTTATTTGAAGTCTTTAGAGTACTTGGGCCTTAACTTACAAGAACATGATATCCGTTTTGTAGAAGACAACTGGGAGTCTCCAACCTTAGGTGCCTGGGGGCTTGGTTGGGAAGTATGGCTTGATGGTATGGAAGTGACACAGTTTACGTATTTCCAACAGGTTGGGGGTATCGCTTGTGACCCTGTAGCGGTGGAGATCACTTATGGTACAGAGAGACTTGCGATGTATCTGCAAGGGGTAGATTCAGTCTATGACCTTGTGTGGAACCGTATGGGGGACAGTGTTACAACGTATGGCGATGTACATAAAGAGACAGAGTATGAGTTTTCTAAATACCACTTTGAAGTGGCAAATGTGGAGAACTTGTTCCAACATTTTGAAGATGCTTCTCGTGAGTGCCAAGTCTGTTTGGATGCAGGGCTTCCGTTACCTGCCTATGACCAATGTATGGTTGCATCTCATGCATTTAATGTACTCGATGCAAGAAAGGCGATATCTCAAGCGCAGAGACAGAATTATATTTTGAAAGTACGCGAACTCTCTATCGGGTGTGCAAAGCTTTATAAGGACCAAGAGCAAGAGCGTAATGAACGTGTTAGAGGCTAGAGTTGGCATCTATATGGAAGGAATGAACCAGTGATTGAAAAACTAGTAACTTCAAGTTTGAAAATGGGAGTCATTGCTGGCGGACAGCTTGGCAAGATGCTTATTCAAGAGGCTAGTAAATGGGATATTTCTTCGTATGTACTGGACCCGGATGAGGGATGTTCTGCACGAAATGTAGCTTCTGTTTATGTACAAGGGGATTTTCAGGACTTTGATACGGTCTATAAATTTGGAAAGCTTGTAGATATATTGACTTTTGAACTTGAAAATGTCAATATCGAAGCATTGCAAAAACTTAAATCTGAGGGACTTAAGGTAGTCCCAGATCCTGATATATTGGCACTTATCCAAGATAAAGGCCTGCAAAAAGAGTTTTATGCAAAACATGCAATGCCGACTTCTCCTTTTGTATGTTGTGAAAATGAAGCAGAGATAACAGAAGCACTCCAAACAGGCAACCTTGTCTACCCTTTTGTTCAAAAGTTGCGAAAAGGTGGATATGATGGACGCGGTGTATCTCTCATCAATAGTCGTGAAGATACACTTTTAAATGGTACTTCTATGATAGAGCAAAAAGTAGATATCGATAAAGAAATCGCTGTGATCGCTGCGAGAAACAGTGCAGGAGAAGTGCGTTGTTTCCCTGCTGTAGAGATGACATTTAATGATCAAACCAATTTGGTTGAAGAGATTTTTTGTCCAGCAAATATTACGCAAGAGCAGGCTAATACAGCAGAAGCATTGGCCATAGATATTATTGAAAAGTTCGATATGGTCGGGCTTTTGGCTATCGAATTCTTTATAGACAAACAAGGCCAAATACTCATCAATGAAGTTGCCCCAAGACCACATAACAGTGGGCATCATACAATAGACAGTGTTGTGACCTCCCAATTAGAACAGTTGCTTCGTGCGATACTTGATCTGCCTTTGGGAAGTACAAAATTAACCAGTGCCTCAGTCATGCTGAACCTTTTGGGAGAACCAGGGTATGAAGGACCGGTCTATTATGAAGGTTTTAGTGAGTCTCTGGCTATAGATGGGGTTAAGATTCATCTTTACGGTAAAAAAAATACAAGACCTTCCAGAAAGATGGGGCATGTGACTGTTTTAGCAGATACGGTTGAAAATGCATTCAAAAAAGCACATAAAGTGAAAAATATACTAAAGGTGAAATCATGGGAAAAGTAGTGGTAAGTATTGTCATGGGATCAGATTCTGATCTTCCTATCATGCAAGAGGCTGCTAATATGTTGGAGCAGTTTAATGTTGGATATGAGCTGGACATTGTTTCTGCACATAGAACACCGGAAAAACTTTTTGAGTTTTCTACCAATGCGCATAAGCGTGGTATTCAAGTGATCATCGCCGGAGCAGGGGGTGCTGCACACTTACCAGGTATGATAGCCTCCATGTCTCCACTGCCTGTTATAGGTGTGCCTGTAAAGTCAAGCAACTCCATTGACGGATGGGATTCAGTACTCTCCATACTGCAAATGCCTGGAGGTGTACCCGTAGCTACAGTCGCACTTAATGGAGCTAAAAATGCAGGTATTCTTGCTGCACAGATCGTCTCAACGGCTTGTGAAGAGACACGTGAAGAGATCATTGCCTATAAACAAAGTCTTACGGAACAAGTGATAGAGAAGTCAAAAAGAGTTAAAACTCAGAAAGATTAGCATGAAACTGCAAGAAATATATGCTCATTTAGATCAGATCAGTCCTTTTGAACTTCAAGAGAAATGGGATAACTCCGGACTTATCGTAGGAGAGTTGTCTAGAGAAGTATCTCAGATCGTAGTGGCACTGGACATAGATGAAAAGATGATAGAAAGTACAGAGGACAATACACTTTTTGTAGTCCATCATCCGCTTATCTTTGGAAATTTGACACAGCTTGATTTTGCAAAATACCCTTCAAATCTTATCGAAAAGATGATACTGAAAAAGCAGTCTCTTATTGCTTTACATACCAATTTTGATCAGACACATTTAAACAGATATGTTTTTGAAAAAGTTTTAGGCTTTACCTTAGCGTCACAGGATCCTTTTGTCTGTACGGCAAAAGGAGAGTGGCATTATAAAGAACTTTTAACTCTTCTAAAAGAGAAATTAAACCTGCCTACACTCAAAGTGATAGGTAAGAAAGAGAAGATCAGATCTATCGCTCTGACCACGGGTGCAGGGGCTTCTCTTATGGATGAGGTAGAAGCGGATTGTTTTTTGACCGGTGATATAAAGTATCATGATGCGATGAAGGCAATGAGTGAAGATTTGATGATGGTAGACATCGGACACTATGAGAGTGAAAAGTTTTTTGCAGAGATCATTTTAGATGAGTTGAAAGTTTTACCTCTTTTAGCTATAATTTCAAATTCAAAAAACCCATTTCATATTGAAACAATATAAAGTATGGGGTGAACCTCTCAAAATAATCATTGAGAACCCTTAAACTCCAAAAGGACAGAGATTGAACAAACACCTAAAAGAGCTCATCGAGCTTTCAAAAATTGACAAAGCTATAGACAGTTACACTCCGCAGCTTGAAGCAGCAAATAAAAAAGTTGAAAAAGTAGAAAAGAAGATCAATGCTGCACAAGCAGAACTTGATACATTAAACACAAGTATCACTGAAAATGATGCAAGAGTAAAAACATTTGAAGAACAACTCACAATGCTGAATGAGCAATTGGCTTCAAATGCTAAAAAATCTAAAGATATTACCACAGAAAAAGAGATGAAAGCACTCTCTTTGGAAGAAGATATCGCTAAAGAAAAGATGACTTTTGCCAATGAAGAGATTGAAAGACTTCAGAACATCAATGAAACGACAAAATTACTTGTAGAAGAAGCGAAAGCAAAAGTAGATGCATTGACTGCAGAAGCAGAATCGATCAATGAAGTGGTATCTGTAGAAAAAGCAGAGATCGAAAAAAGCAAGGGTGAACTTTTTGTTGAAAGAGAAAAACTCAGTAGAGATCTTGAACAAAAAGTACTTGCATTTTATGAAAAGATCCGTATTTGGGCAGGGAACACCGCAGTGGTTCCTGTGAAAAAACAAGCATGTTACGGATGCTACATGAAGCTGAATGACAAAACGTATTCAGAGGTGATCAAAGCAGATGAGATTTGTAATTGTCCACACTGTGGTAGAATTCTCTATATAGAGAGTGTTACAGAAGAAGCATAAGTGATGCACTATGGAGAAATTTTTCTTTTTTCTCTATAGTTTTCTTTCTTTTTCCCTTTATCTGCTTGCCCTTCCTTTTTTAGCATTATTCTCTTTTAAAACTAAATATAAAGACTCACTGCCTGCAAGATTTTTCTTATGGAACAATAAGCCTTTAAAGCCTGATGGTATCTGGTTTCACTCTTGTAGTTTTGGAGAAGCTAAAGCCATCAAATCTTTAGTGGACAGATTACCGCAAAAGAGTTTACGAATGAGTACAACAACGCACACGGGTTTTAAAGTGATAGAGGAGTATACGAAAGAGAGCAGATATCTGCCTTTTGAACCTTTACTTTTTGGCTGGCTGAAACCGCAAAAGGCACTGGTGGTGATGGAAGCAGAGTTTTGGTATCTGCTTTTTGCATTGGCACAAAGCAGAGGGGCTAAAACCTTACTGATCAATGCACGTATGAGTGACAGGTCTTTTCCCAAGTATGAAAAGATAGGATGGCTCTACAGAGAGATCTTTAAGCACATAGATGAAGTGTACGCACAAACAGCGAAAGACAAAGAGCGCTTGGAGTCTCTGGGTGCCCAGAATGTAGTGCTTACGGGGAATATCAAGTTGGCACATTTACCTGCTGTGACAAAAGAGATCAAAAAACCTTCAAGTTTGGTTGTATGCGGAGCAAGTACGCATGAGGGAGAAGAAGCATTGATCCTGGATGCCTTTGCTGCATTTAAAAAAGAACATCCGGAAGCCATTTTACTTTTAGTACCGCGTCATCCGGAACGTTTTGACAAAGTGGCTAAAATGATGGAAGATTTTGCTGAAAGATATCAGGTTACAGCACAACGTTATTCTCACAATGAAGTGTTGAGTTCTGATATTATTTTAGTCGATGTTTTGGGTGAATTGGTCAATATGTATGCTATCAGTGACATTGTGATACTTGGCGGTGCATTCGAACCTATAGGTGGACATAATGCGGCAGAGGCAGCACAGTTTGGATGTAAGATCATTTCAGGGGAACACTATTTCAATCAAAAGGATATTTTTGATGCCATTGAAGGTATAGCAGTGGTAGAAGCATCTAATCTTTCAAGAAGATTGTTGCAGCATGGATTGCTTAAACCTACTGTGATAAAAAGCAAGAGTGACATCACCGTCATCACAGAGAGCTTAAAGCGTGTTCTATAAGATAGAAGCTGAAACCGTTCGTCTACGGATCAAAGCACAACCCAATGCGAGTAAAAACGTGTTTTGTGAAGTGTATGGCAACGATGCTATTAAGATACGCATAAAAGCGCCTGCAGTTGAAGGTGCAGCAAACAAAGAGTTAGTAAAGTTTCTTGCAAAAAGTTTTAAAGTTTCAAAAAGTGATATACTTTTCAAAACAGGGCAAAATAGCAAGATCAAAATAGTGGCATTCCCACTGAATGATAAATTTAAAGATTGGATAGAAGAAAATGGCTACAGATAAAGCATATAAAGTCCTTGCAATGGCAAAGGATATTTCAAACAACAAAGCAAAAGAACTGATAGACAGAGGACTGGTCTATGTTGAAGATAAAAAAGTAAAGATCGCAAGAGCTGAGATACGCACAGATACGATCTTCCGTATAGAATACCCTGAGGATATTGAGATACTCTACGAAGATGAAGATATTATTGCTGTAAATAAACCCGCACAAGTGGACAGCTATGAGATTCAAGACTCCATTGCAGGTGCAGAACTTCTTCATAGGCTTGATAGAGATACATCAGGTGTACTGCTGTTAGGAAAGAACAGAGCGTTTATAGAACGTGCTATTAAAGAGTTCAAGAACCGAAAAGTAGAAAAACATTATGTGGCATGGGTAGAGGGTGTACTTTATGAAAAAGTGGAGATAGACGAACCGATCTTTACAGTGAAAAAAGGTAAAGCATTTTCTATGATCGACCCAGTACGCGGTAAAAAAGCACACACCATAGTTAAACCTGAAGAGATACAGGGTAAAAAGTCTAAAGTACATATAGAGATCACAACGGGAAGAACACATCAGATACGTGTACATCTTGCACACATAGGACATCCCATCGTAGGAGATGAACAGTATGGAAGCCGTACACAATCAAAACGTATTCTTTTACACTCTGCTAAAATGAAGATATTGGATTATGAGTTCAATGCAGCAGAGCCGAAAGACATCGCAAGATATAAATAATACTTTTAAGCCCAACTAGGGTAAAATCGCGACAATATAAATAAGAAAAATTTTAGGAAATATGCAGTTATTTGTCAATAAATGCGACCAGTCGCATGAGCCAACTGCTGAAGTTATCGCAGTGTATACCTTTAGGTATAACATAGCGTCAGCGTAGTATTTTGAGCAAAGCCCAAAATATGTCCTAAGTAACCAAAGGTAATAAATGTTTGATACTTTAACCGACAGTTTTAAAAATGCCATAGGCAAGATCCGTTTTCATGATGATGAAAAAGCACTTAAAAAAGCAACGGCTGAACTCAAAAAATCACTTTTAAAAGCAGATGTACACCATAAAGTGGTGAAAGAACTCATTTCCAGTGTTGAGATTGAGACAAAGCAGAAGGGCGTAGGTAAAGATAACTTCCTCAAAGCACTGCAACATAAGCTGACAGATATTTTGACGATAGAGGGAGCACCGAAAGGTTTTACGTTTGCCTCTAAACCGCCAACCGTTGTGCTTATGATAGGTCTACAGGGGTCTGGTAAAACGACCACTACGGGTAAACTAGCCTATTTCCTTAAAGAACAGAAGAAGAAAAAAGTATTGGTTATCGCAGCCGATCTTCAGAGACTTGCAGCGGTAGAACAACTCAAGCAGATCACTTCACAGATAGAAGTAGAGCTTGTGGCTGATGAAAATGCTACACCTGTAGAGATAGTCAAGCAAGGGCTTGCAAAGGCAGAAAAAGAGCTTTATGATGTTGTCCTTATAGATACAGCGGGACGTTTGGCTATAGATGATGAGCTGATGGATGAACTGGCAGAAGTAAAGAAGGTAGCGAATCCGGATGAGCTTTTCTATGTGGCTGATGTCATGACAGGACAGGATGCAGTTAGAACAGCACAAACATTTAAAGAAAAAATCGGAATCACCGGTGTGATCCTTTCAAAGTTTGATGGTGACTCTAAGGGTGGGGTTGCACTTGGATTGACACAGCAGGTGGGTGCGCCGCTTCGCTTTATCGGTGCAGGTGAAAAGATGCCGGATCTTGAGCAGTTCATCTCAGACAGGATCGTAAGCCGTTTGATGGGTGCAGGAGATGTGGAATCATTAGCTGAAAAAGCTGCCGCTGCCATAGACCCTAAAGAAGCAAAAAAAATGACACAGAAGATCAAAAAAGGTCAGTTCAATTTTAATGATTTCTTGGCACAAATGGAGCAGATGAAAAAACTTGGAAGCATGAAGTCCATTATGGGGATGATCCCTGGTATGGGGAACATGGCAAAACAGATAGGCGATATGGACCTGGAGAACTCTGATGAGATCAAAATGATCAAAGCGATGGTTTCTTCTATGACACCTAAAGAGAGAGAAGACCCGGATCTTCTTACCAATACGCGTAAGAGACGTTTGGCAGCAGGTGCCGGACTTGACCAAGTGCAGGTGAACCGTGTGCTGAAGCAGTTTAAAAATGCAGCAAAGATGGCCAAAAAGTTATCAGGCAAAGGCGGCATGAAACAAATGCAGGACATGATGGCGAAGATGCAGGGCGGTGGTTTCCCAGGCGGACCACGCTAAGATATGACGGGCTTCTGTATGAAGTAACTACAACTCCTACCCTTATACGTGTGAGGACCATAGCGTTTAATAAAATCTTTATAATTTTTATGGTAGAATCGCGTTCCAAAAGAATTTATGAAGTGTTGATGAGTGTTTTAGTCATTAAAAAACAGTTGTCAGTACTTGTTACGAGAATGCATAACTTTTCCTCGAGATAGGCATTAAAACAAATGAAAAAACAAAGGATACAATATGACAATGATCAGAATGACAAGAATGGGTAGAAAGAAAAAGCCATTTTATAGAATCGTAGTAACAGACAGCAGAAAAAGAAGAGATGGTGGTTGGATCGAAGCAATCGGTCACTATAACCCAGTAAGTGTAAACAAAGATCTTACTCTTGATGAAGAAAGATTGAACTACTGGTTAAGTGTTGGTGCACAAATGAGCCCAACAGTAAAAAGACTAGCAGGTAAAAAATAGTCTTAATGGTTAAAGACTTTTTGCTCTCATATACCAAACTTTTGGTAAACAACCCTGAAGATATCTCCATAGAGATCACAGAGGTTGATGAGGGTTTCGATGAGATCACCATCTTTGCAAACAGCGAAGATATAGGTAAACTTATCGGTAAAGAAGGAAGAATGATCAATTCTATCAAAACAGTCATCTCCGGCTGTAAAGCAAAAGGCGGTAAAAATTATCGCGTAAATGTAAAAGCTTCTGAGTAACTCTCTTATGTCCAATGATAAATTTTTTATCGCTCAAATAGGGCGAACTATTGGACTTTGGGGCGACCTCAAATTTCATCTTCATACAGATTTTCCAGAACAGTTTAAAGTAGGTCAGACCTATAAAAGTGACCGTGGAAACCTTACTATCGCAGATATTAATTTTACACGTGGTACGATTCGTTTTACAGGGTATGAAAGTATTGACTCTGCAAAAAAATTGACCAACACGAAACTTTATGCCAATGAAGCACAGACAAAAGAAAATTGTGAATTGGGTGAAGGTCAACACTTTTGGTTTGATGTGATCGGCTGTGTAGTAAAACAGGATGATGAAGTTTTAGGTGTGGTGGATGATATACAACGTATGGCAGATACAGATTATCTTGCTGTGAAAACAGATACCAGTTTGATTGAAGCAGGCTTGTCCAAACAATTCTTACTGCCTTATATAGAGCGTTACATTATTAAAGTTGATACAGAAGAAAAAATAGTCTATACGAAAGATGCTAAAGACATTTTAGAGGCTAGCTAAACCTATGCATTTCTCTTTCGTTACCCTTTTCCCAAATCTTATCAAAGGATACTTTTCTGAGAGTATCTTAAAACGTGCCATTGAAGATGAAAAGATCTCTATCGATTTTTACAATCCACGTGACTTTACCACAGATAAACATAACCGTGTGGATGCACCAATGATAGGTGGGGGAGCAGGTATGCTTATGACACCACAACCTTTAATGGATACGCTTAAAAAGATCAAAGAGGTATCCGAAAAAGCACATGTAGTGTTTGTCTCACCTGTGGCAAAACCTTTTACACAGAACGATGCAAGACGTTTAGCGAAAAAAGAACATATTGTACTTGTGAGTGGACGTTATGAAGGCATAGATGAACGTGTTATAGAAGCTCAGGCAGATGAACTTTTTTCCATAGGAGATTTTATCTTAACTGGTGGAGAATTGGCAAGTATGGTGGTTTGTGATGCGATTAGCCGCAATGTTGAAGGGGTATTGGGGAACAGTGACTCTTTAAGTATAGAGAGCTTTGAGGAATCACTTTTGGAAGCTCCTTCTTTTACTAAACCTAAGAATTATGAAAACAATGAAGTGGTTTCAGAATTCCTAAAGGGTAATCATAGTAAAATCACGGACTTAAAAAGAGGGCTTGCTTTGTGTAAAACAAAGTATTTTAGGCCAGACTTATACAAAAAAGGTATAACACATGAGAAATAAATACATCGAAAGCTTTGAACAAGCACAACTAGAAAACAGAAATATTCCAGCATTCAGAGCAGGTGATACAGTAAGAGTAGCCGTTAGAATTAAAGAAGGTGAAAAGACAAGAGTTCAGAACTATGAAGGTCTTTGTATCGCGATCAGAGGTCAAGGAACAGGTAGAACGTTTAACGTAAGAAAAATGGGTGCTAACTCTGTTGGTGTTGAAAGAATCTTCCCACTTTACTCAGACTCTATCGAGAGTATTGAAGTACTTAGAAGAGGTAGAATTAGAAGAGCTAAATTGTTCTATCTTAGAGAGCTTAAAGGTAAAGCAGCAAGAATCAAAGAACTCAGAAGAAAGTAATCTTTCTTTCTGCTTCACAGCATCTTTGCAGGAGCTGGTTCAGTCACTTACTGATCGTAAGCTCCTTTTCAACAACCCACAAATCTACAATAAATCAAAAATAAATCTTAACTTACTGATACAAAAACCATTTTTCTAATTAAATCGCTATAATATTTTAAAATTTATTTAGGGATTCATCTATTATGTTATCAGCTATCAAACACAGATTTATATCACTTCTACAACTCCTACTTGTTATTACCTATATTGTCTTTGAAGAGTTGATCTGGGAGGGTATTGCAAAGCCTATCTATGAAGCCATTCATGCACTAAAAATCCTTCAGAAGATTGAAGCTAGATTAGAAACAGTAAATCCTTCTGTCATTCTTTTTATCTTTGTGGTATTGCTTACTATAGTGGAAGCATTTGGTATTTATGCAGGGATGTTGTTTGTAAGTGGGCAGATGGTTTTAGGTCTGGTGCTTTATATCTCTAAAATTCCCATAGCAGCATTTACTTTTTGGCTCTTTAGAGTAACAGAAGATAAGCTTATGCTATTTGGATGGTTTACATGGCTGTATGATTGGATAATGAAAGCAATAGATTGGATTAAATCTAGTGAGATGCATCAGAAAACTATAGAATATTTGGTGCAGATAAAGACGCATGTTAAAGTTTTAAAAGAAAAATACTTTGCAGCTAAAAGTCCTTTTATAGAGAAAATAAAGCAGCTTTACAAAACACTTAAAACATCACTTAGAAAATAGATTTACCTATGAAAAAACGATTTCTTTTCTTGAGTGTACTTTTCTTTCTTGTGAGTATTATGATCCTGTTCAATCATGATGAGAGTCGTACTTTTGTAGTTGCATTATTTTTAAGAATAGTATTGTTTGTCAAGAAAAACCTTTTTGCCCTTTTGGCTGCATTTTTTCTTGTGAAAGGAAAATTCATTTTGAAACTTTTCCTAAAGAAACTTGTACTACTTTCTGCTACAGGTCTGGGAAAACGTTATGTGGTGGAAAAAGTGGTGATGGAAAATATAAAAATACATTTTTTGGACCATCTCACCCATGATATTAGAAGATTGGTACAACATGCAAAAAAGAACTTTAAAAACTTTCCTTTAGTCAAGAAAATTATGACGGTTTTTGTTTTTCTCGGCTCATTGGGTTTCATCGGTAAGTTTATGGGAGGGGTGCTTGCTCTTAAAGTCTTTGTTGCAAAAGTATGGAGTTTTTTACTGGCGCTATTTCTTAAAGTAGGTACCGCTGTTACTTATTTCTTTACAGATTATTTATGGGGAAGTTGGCTTGCTCCTATTGTTGAAGTCGTTATCTTTACATGGCTGCTGTCATGGATGGAAAAAGTACCATTTCTGGCAAAGGGCTTACGTAACATATATGCTTTTTTTGTATTTTGGTTTGGTTGGATTGAGTATTATTTGGAAAAAATATTTCATATTCCGGTCAAAGGATTCTTGAAGTGGCTGGTTAAAAAGATACAAAATGGTATTTACCATTTTATAGGAGTTGAACGGGTATCAGCATGGCAAAGAGTAAAACAAAGAAGAACCCTCAAGCCAAATAGGTATGCACAGCTCATAGAGAAACGTAATAAAAGAATGCAAGAGAACAAAGCACGTACATATATTTCTTCTTATGAAGTGTTGCAAGAAAAGAGAAAGCCTAAGGCGTAAGAACTATTTGTGGCCACTGCCACCGGTTCGTGCTACAAGTTCATTCATCTTCTCCCCGTCTATATGATAAGCTTCTCCAAATCCAAAGGTTGCTTCACCATAAATGGGCGTGAGTGCATAAAGGTTAAAGTCTTTCATACCCATGAGCATGGTGACCATATTGGTGTCAAATTTAGCTTGAAATTTTTTCATAATCTTGTTAAATATCTTATCATCTCTGGAGATAGAAGTTACATCGCATTGCAATGAGATACGTTTTCTTGCAAATATATTCTCACTCTTGTTTTCATCTTCTATAAAAAGCGCAGAAGCCTGAGATGTGGCTTGTATATTTTTTGCATGTGTGGCAATGTTTGAGATGAAGATATAGACTTGTTCGCCATCATAGTAAAAAGGTGCGTAAGAGGAGAAAGGATAGCCATTACTGCCTTGTGTCCCCAGAACTACACTTTGATATCCAGCCAATAGTTCTCTAAGTGTTTTCATACTGCTGTTAGTAATCTTTATTTTTCATTGCCTGTTGGGCTTCACGTTTGAGTGTTTTTTCTTTCATGTCTGCACGTTTATCATGCAGTTTTTTTCCTTTTGCCAGAGCAATGCTTACTTTGGCAATATTACGTTCGTTAAAATAGATCATAAGAGGTACAATGGTCAGCCCCTCTTTGTGTACTTTGACATAAAGTTTTTCCAGCTGTTTTTTATGTAAAAGGAGTTTTCTAGGTGCACGTGTATCAGGAGTAAAATATTTGCTTGCTGTTTCAAGATGGGCAATGTGGGCATTCATCAGATGTAGTTCGCCTTGGATGAATCGGCAAAAAGCATCTGCAAGGTTAGCACGTTTGGCACGTAGTGCTTTGACTTCAGCACCTGAGAGTACAATTCCAGCTTCAAACTTCTCAAGTATCTCATAATCGTGTCGGGCTTTTTTGTTTTGTGCTATGATGTTGATAGCCAAATCGGTCCTTTAGTCTATATTTTCCAGAATTATATCATATAATTCACCATGGATAATATACAAATTAACCCTTTAGAAATACTCTATCAAGATGAGTATCTTGTAGCAATCAATAAACCATCGGGGTTACTCGTACATAAATCACCTATAGACAAACATGAAACACAATTCGCACTGCAATTGGTACGTGATCAGATAGGGCAGTATGTCTATCCCATACATCGTTTAGACAAACCAACCTCAGGGGTATTGCTTTTTGCATTGAATGCCCAAATAGCTCAAACGATGTCTCTTCTTTTTCGTTCATCACAAGTACATAAAGAGTACATTGCTGTCGTACGCGGATTTACTGAAGATACATCACTAATAGACTACCCACTTAAACAGATGTTAGATACCAAAGAGCAGAAGAAAAAAGGTATTACCAAAGAAGTACAAGAGGCACAAACGGTGTATGAACGTTTGGCTACAGTGGAGTTGCCTTTTCCTGTAAGCCGCTACCCTGTGGCACGTTATTCATTGGTAAAACTTTTTCCAAAGACAGGAAGGAAACATCAGCTTAGGCGGCATATGAAACATATATTTCATCCTATTGTAGGAGATACAAAACATGGGAGAGGGGAACATAATACACTTTTCCGTGAAAAGTATGAATGTCATAGGCTTCTGCTGCATTCAAATAGAGTCTCGTTTAACCATCCTATACGTAAAGAAAAATTAGTCATAGATGCCACATTGGATGATACCTGGCAGAGATTACTCAAAGGATTTGGATGGGAGAAGGTCGTCTATTAGGGGCTACGTGTATCTACTGTATATAAGCTAGTTTTCCCTTTTGCTATCACATTAAAATATAACTACAGTATGCGGTATATTGTATCTCCTTCTATGGTATAATTATAGGAATATTTAATATGTGGAGTGTAGAATGATTTTACCAAGAGGATGGTATTACAGCGTACTATTTTTATTTTTGTTTTGTACTGTCTCTTTTATTGAAGCAAAAGAAGATACAGCACTCTCAATGGAACAAAAAAATACTTATGTCAATCTAAATACAGAAAAACCAGATTCTAAGATAGTTATCGGTGCGTTGGAGTATGTTCGAGTTGTACCTCCTAATGTGGTACTTAAAGCCCGAATTGACACAGGTGCAAAAACTACATCTATCGATGCACGAGACATCACCCCTTTTGAACGTGATGGAAAACAGTGGGTACGGTTTGTCTGTGTGTCAGGGGAAAAAGAGCATACGATTGAGAGAAAAGTAGTCAAAACAGTGCAGATCAAGCGTCATGGAGCAGAGTCACAAGATCGTTATGTTGTAAAGATGCGTATCATACTTGGTAATGTATCTCAGCTTATCTCTGTGAACCTTAGCGATAGAGATGACTATAAATACCCTGTACTTATAGGACGTAATTTTTTACGTGATTTTTTTATGGTCGATGTTGCAAAAAAATATCGATTTAAACCTATGTCTTTACCTAAATAACAAGGAAATTTCATGTCTAGAAGATTTCAAGTACTTTTGATCACTTTCAGTTTAGCATTTACTGGATTTTTTATTGTTTGGTATAAAGTTGGAGTACTTGGTATCCCCTTCTTACCGCATGAAAAGCGTGCAGTCTATAAAATAGGAGCTGAGATTTCTTTTGAAGGTAAAAATAAACCTGTTCTAGTATCCATGGCTTTACCAGAGCCTCAAGAAGGAATACAAATACTCTCTGAAGATGTAGCATCATCAGGTTTTGGCTATACTGAAGCACAAACAGAGACAGGTAAAAGAGCGGAATGGAGTAAACGAAATGTGGCGGGACCTCAAATACTTTACTACTCTATTGAAGTCTTTATGGAGCCAGGAGAATATAAACCCAAATTACCTCTTTTGGCTTATGAACAAAAGACTGAAACACTTAGTGATCTTCCTGATACATTGAGAAATACCGCAAAAAATCTTCTTGATGATGTTCGCCTAAGATCTGCAGATATCCACTCATTCGCAGCACAATTGATTAATGATTTCAATGCAAAAGAACCTTCTCAAGCAGTGAAAATACTCCTTGCTCAAGGAGGAGAAAGTAAATTTGAAATCATCTCCCGCCTTTTGCGATATAGAAAAATATTGGTACGAAAAATTCATGGACTCTATTTGGAAAGTGAACGACGCAATATTGCATTGACCCCTATGCTTGAAGTATATGATGGAAGAAAATGGCAACTTTATGATTTAAAAAAAGGAAAGGTTACAAGGGATAAAAACTTTTTTATCTGGCAACATGGCGGTGATTCACTGATTGAGGTAACTGGAGCAAAAAAATCCCATATTAGCTTTTCACTCAATGAACGTCAGGTACCGGTAGAATATCTTCTTGAAAAACAAGAGCTTCTAAAAAAAGCTGCGGTACTGGATTTTTCACTCTTTACATTGCCTGTTTCAGAACAAAATGCCTATAGACATATATTACTGGTGCCTTTTGGAGCATTAGTGGTAGTATTGTTAAGGATATTGGTAGGGTTGAGAACATCAGGAACCTTTATGCCTGTTTTGATCGCATTGGCTTTTATGGAGACAACACTTGTTGCCGGACTGATCATGTTTATTCTGATCGTAGGAATGGGCTTGATCATTCGTTCATATTTAAGCAGCCTGAACTTGTTATTGGTCGCAAGGATCTCAGCAGTGATGATCGTAGTGATTCTTATTATGTCTTTTATGAGTATTTTAAGTTTTAAACTGGGGATCAAAGAAGTCCTCACGGTGACATTCTTTCCTATGATCATCTTGGCCTGGACGATTGAAAGAATGTCAATCTTATGGGAAGAAGAAGGTGCAAAAGAGGTTTTTATTCAGGGTGGAGGTTCACTGATCGTTGCTGTTTTTGCCTACTTTGTCATGAGTGATACTTTTGTTTCACTTATTGCTTTTAATTTTCCTGTATTACTTTTGGTTGTATTGGCTGGTATTATTATGGTCGGACGTTATAGTGGGTATCGCTTGAGTGAACTCATTCGTTTTAGATCCATGGTGGAGTAATAGATGTTTGCCAATCCTTTTAAGCTTAAAAAATTGGGTATATTAGGAATGAATAAACGTAATATACATTATATCGGAGCACATAACGATCGTAAATATTACCCTTTAGTAGATAATAAACTCAAAACAAAGATGATTGCCCAAAATGCTGGTATTGCAGTACCGAAGTTGATTAAAACCATTGAACGTCAGTCCCAACTACGGCATTTAAAAGAGATGTTGATAGGTATTGACGGATTTGTTCTTAAGCCTTCTCAGGGAAGCGGGGGAAAGGGTATTTTAGTCATTGTCAAGCGTGAAGGTGATGAGTTCATTAAAGCAAATGGGCAGAGACTTGAACTGAGAGATATTCAAAGAGATATCTCAAATATTCTTAGCGGTCTTTATTCACTTGGAGGGAAACCCGATGTTGCCGTGCTTGAAACACTGGTAGAATTTGACCCTATTTTTGATCGTTACAGTTATGAAGGGGTTCCCGATATCAGAGTTATAGTCTATAAAGGGTACCCTGCTATAGCTATGTTGCGATGTTCGACAAGCGAAAGTGACGGCAAAGCTAATTTACATCAAGGTGCAGTTGGTGTAGGACTTGATATTGCAACGGGTAAGGCACTCTTTGCCGTACAACATGGCTCTCCAGTGACACATCACCCTGATACAGGATATGATTTCTCTGAGCTTGAAATACCGCATTGGGAGAAGATACTGATCTTGGCAGCATCGTGTTATGAAGTAACCCATTTGGGATACTTGGGTGTAGATATCGTACTAGACAAAAACTTAGGCCCTTTGATCCTGGAACTCAATGCACGTCCCGGATTGGCGATACAAATTGCCAATAAAACAGGTGTAGTAAAACGTTATGATGTGATTGATAAACAACAAGCAAATTTGGATGTGACAGAGAGAGTAAAATTTTCTATGAAACATTTTGGTATGAAATAAGGTCAATATTGAATCATAAAAGAAATTCAAAGGATGGAGATAAGTGATGGGTGATGAACATAAAAACAATCCCTTGCACGGTATTAAACTCAAACAGATACTTGAAGAGTTGCAAGAAGAGTACGGTTGGGAACTTTTGGGACAGTTTGTAAACATACGATGTTTTAATTATGATCCCAGTATCAATTCCTGTCTGAAATTCTTAAGAAAAACACCCTGGGCAAGAGATAAAGTTGAAGCGTTGTATTTGCTCATGCTAAAGAAGAAGAAAGAAAGAGAGTGTTAGAACTTCTTTAGAAGCATCGCGTGTAAGATCAATACGCTTTTAACGCATTGTTGATCTGTATATATGCCATCATAGGGGTCGTTTCAAAATAGGGTATATTGTATTTTTGTGCAAATTCTTTTGTTATTTTCTGTACTTTCAAAAGGTTGAAACGCGGTGCCTTGGGAAAGAGATGATGCTCTATCTGTGTATTGAGTCCACCGTAGAACCAGTGTACTAAAAAACCGCCTTTCAAAGAACGGCTTCCTCTCATCTGCAATTCCATCCAAGAGAAATTTTTAGCTTCCTCTTCATTAAATGTTTCACAGCCCAAGTGATTGGTAATGAAGCCAAAAGCAAGCCATGGAGAGAGTACAAAATTGAGTGTCAGTGCTACTATCAATGTATCAAGTGCACCTATTTGGTAGAACAATGTTCCCCAAATAAGTGGCCAGTGAAGGAGCATTAGTGCAAACTCACCCCATAGTTTTCGTGTGATCACAAATTTGTAGGATTGTGCGATAAATGCTGGGAACATAAAAAATAGTGCTCCCCAAAATATGATGTGTTTATGCTTTTTGATAAAAGGTTTATTCCCTTTGTTTGGGGTAAATGCACCGTCAAGCGCACGGATATCTGCATCTTTTTCTACAATGTTACAGTAGGTATGATGGTTGACATTATGTTTATAGTCCCACCATGAAGAGGAGTTACTGAGTATGAGTGCTGAAAATGGGTAAGAGAGTTTTTTCGAGAGGCTTTTGTTTTTAAAATACTGCGTGTGTAAGATATCATGAGAAACAAATACAGCACGTGTAAAAAGCAAAGTGAGAAAGAGTCCTAAAAGTATGGGATGCCAAAACACTGCAGTCGCAAGTGTAGCACCCATAGAGATAAGAATAGCGATCATTTCTATGCTACCGCGAACAGGTACACGTTCAAGCAGACCAGCTTTACGTACTTGTTCTTTGAGTTCATCGAAATTATAAGGAGATTGGGGGAGTTTAGACACGATTATTTCTTTAGATTAAATTTTTTTATTATAACCAGTATAGGTTAATGGTTTATTTTTTGAATGAAGAGAGACTTGTCAAATGATATAAATTGATCAATAGGGAACACTTTTAAGACAAGCGGAAAAATGTACTTCCACTTCCTGAAAAGAACCATCCTTCTTTAGCTTCCTTTTTTAACTCAGGATAAGCGATGAGTGCAGCCTTGTAAAGATCATTCAATAGAATTGGGTCTACGATGCGTTCGAGTAAAGTTTTTGAGTCAAGTTTGTCCCATCCTATGAAAGAACTAAGGGTAATATCATCCAGAAGATGTTCTTTAAATGTTTCATAGACCAGAGCAGTATCACACCCTATGTCAGGAGTATAAAGTTCCAAAGAGAGCGGCTCTTCTTCAAAAGGCTCAACGATCTCCCCAAAGCCGCTGACGTTTGCCGAGGAGTAGTTGTAGATGAAAAAAGGAAGGTCTGCACCGATCGTGCTTCCAAGTTTGGCGAGCTCTTTAGTACTTATGAGAAGATTGCATACCTCTTTCACCAAACGCATAAAGGCTGCGGCATCGGAACTCCCCCCTCCTAATCCAGCTTGTGAAGGTATACGTTTGGTGACCACGACTTTATGCTTGTAAAAGAAGTTAAGAATGTCAAGATCACCGGTGTAGTCATTAAGGGCTTTGTAGGCTTTGTATATTGTATTGGACTCAAGAGGTACATCCTTGCACCCTTCTATGGTAAAAGTATCACACTCACAAGGTACAAATGCTATGGTGTCATATAGGTCTTCAACCTGCATAAAACGAGAGAGCAGGGTATGATAGCCATTTTCATGTCCAGTAATTTTTAAAAAAATATTGACTTTGGCATGGGCTCTGATACTGTACCCTGCATCAGTTTTTTCTATAGTTGATGGTCTTCTTTTGGGACTGTTAGCGTTATTATTTTCATTATTCATTCCTATGGGAAGACTATCGATATCCCAGTATCCACCTTCATCACCACCTTCAAAACCGCCCATATTACGAAACCCTTCTTCTAGAAATTTGATGCGTATTATACTATAAAAAAGATTGCTAGTAAAAACTCACGGTTAAGGCATAAATACCTTTTATCGTTATGACAGTGCTATTCAGTCTATATTAGCACTGCTCAAATTTTGGGATACGGTTAAATCTGTATTTAATCTCTTCGCCCATGATTTCGATAATAGAAAAAAAGTTTGAAGTCTCGATGAGGTAGACACCATCCTCTTTTTTTTCAAAATACTCCAAAGAGAGTTTTTTACCCAGTTCCATATACTCTTCTTCCCCCGTATAAACATTTGAAGGAATGGCTAAATGCGTAAATGGATTCAGGGCTTTTTCATCATTAAAGTAGAATTGTCCTTCATGGATACGGTGTAAGCTTGAGAGTGTACCATCTACCCCCAGTTTATCTGCAATAAGCGCCCCTAAACTTCGTATGTATGTACCTTCACTCACTGTGGCTTCGAAGTGTACGAAAGGATGGTTATAGTTCAGTAGTTTGATATCGTAAATGGTGGAAGTGATGGTCTTCAGTGCTACTTCTTGACCATCACGTGCAAGTTCATAAGCACGTTTGCCATTGATCTTCTTGGCACAAAATTTTGGAGGGTAATAGGTAAGCTCACCTTTGAGGGAGAGCAATACTTCTTCTACCTGTTGTTCTGTAAAGGGAAGTACCTCTTTAATGCTATCTATCTTCTCTATATCTAGACTTGGAGAGTTTGCCCCTAGCCATAGCGTAGCTTTGTAGCTTTTAGGTGTTTTATTGAGGTATTGGAACAGTTTGGTGTACTGTCCTGTAGCAACGATGAGACATCCAGTCGCAAAAGGATCAAGCGTACCAGAAAAGCCTACTTTCTTTGTCCCGTATTTACGCTTAACATATCCCATATATCCATTAGAAGAACGAAAAATAGGTTTGTTGACGACAAATAATCGATTCACAGTTGACTTCCTTTAGTATTCACTTTTAATCACACATAGTGTGTTTTGTCGTTTCGAACGTCCTTGTAAGCGAAGCAATTCGAGAGAGATGACGATTTTTGCTTCGTTTTTCTAAAAAATGAAGGGAGAAACACTACCACAGTACAAATATAGGGTAATTGAAAAAAATTACATATGTATAAAATTAAATACTTTGCACAAATGAACTGAGTATCTCTTTCTTGTTCCCGCCAAAGTTAATAAGCAGTTTATACTCTTTACCAGATTTGTTCGCAGCCTGTACACGCCCAATCCCAAAGATCTTATGTTTCACCAGGTCACCTTTTTTGAAAGCCGAACTTTTAGTGATCTTAAGACTTGTATCTTGAATGAGTCCGGCTTCACCTAAGAAACGGCTCTTGTCTATCATTTTACGTCGCCCTTTATAAAAACGACTATCGACATAACAGAGAGTCAGATCGGATTTCGCTCTGGTGATCGCTACATAGCCCAGACGACGTTCTTCTTCCATGTTGGAACCTTCACCCAGTAGAGGGAAGAATTCTTCTTCCAGTCCTATGACAAAAAGGTGTTCAAATTCCAGTCCTTTGGCCGCGTGGATACTCATGATGGTAATTGTGTCTTCTTCAACCTGGTCTTGGTCACTTTGCAGTGAAATGTCATTGAGAAATTCATCGAGTGTAAGATCAGGATTTTTGATCACTGCATCTCTGAAGTACCCATAAAATTCATCAATATTCAAGATACGGTCAAAACCATCAACCATACCGGCATAATGGTCTTTGAGCTTGATACGTTCCTCAAAGAGTGTAATGAAGTTACCCAGTTCATTTTCCAAGGCTTCTTGTAAGAGAGTGATGTCTTCGACAAGTTTCTCTAAAGCTGTGGTTATTTTTTTACTGACGACAGCAGGGAGTTCTCCCTGTACCGATTTTTTTATGTATTCAAAAAGTGACATTTTGGCATCAAAAGCAGCTTTCTGTAACTTTTCGATGGATGCTTTACCGATACCTCTTTTGGGTTTGTTGATAATACGTATAAGAGAGAAGTCGTCATGAGGGTTGGAAAGCACTCTTAAGTAAGAGATGAGGTCTTTGATCTCCGCACGTTCATAAAAACGCATGCCTCCGATGAGTTTGAAACCTAAACCTGCTTTTGTAAAGCCCTCTTCGAGTGAACGTGAGAGTGCATTGATACGGTAGAGTACGGCTATCTCGTCTGGATCTACACCCTCATCAAGGAGTTTTTGTACTTCATGAGCGATGGCTTTGGCTTCCATGGATTCATCTAGAGAGTGGAGGAGTTTAACTTCTTGTCCCGTCCCTTTATGTGAAGTAAGTTTTTTACCCAAACGTGTCGAGTTATGCTCTATGAGCGTATTTGCAGCTTTGAGTATAGGTTCAGTGGAACGGTAATTTGTTTCAAGTTTGACTGTTTTACATGTTTCAAAGTTATTTGCAAACTCTAAAATATTACGAATGTTTGCACCTCTCCATCCGTAAATACTCTGATCATCATCACCTACCACACAGAGATTGTTATGTTCAGAAGAGAGTAGTTCAAGAAGTTGGAATTGCAGTTCATTGGTATCCTGGTATTCATCAACCATGATGTACTGGTATCGTTGGCTTGTCTCTTTTCTAAGTGCATCATTTTCACTGAGTATCTTATAAGTGAGCATGAGAAGGTCATCAAAGTCCACAAGATTGTTTTCTTCAATATTCGCCTGATATTTGACATAAATATTGGCTATTTGTTTGTAGTCAGGAAGTTCAGCTTTCTCTAACACAAGCTCAGGGGAGAGAAGAGAGTTTTTGTATTTTGAGATCTCAGAAGCAATAAATGAGATGTTGAGGTCTACTTTTAATTCTTTGGCTATGGAACGTAAAAGACGTTTTTTATCGTCACTGTCTATGATCACAAAGGCATTGCTTCTTCCAAGTTTTTCAATATGAAACTTTAAAAACAGTAAGCCAAATTTGTGAAAAGTACATAAAAGTGGAGGGTAAGAAACTTTTTCTGGCATCAGTTTAAGGGCACGCTCACGCATTTCCGCAGCAGCTTTATTGGTAAAAGTAAGTGTTAAAGTATTTGCCGGATCAATACCTACTTCACCTACAAGGTAAGCAAGTCTGGTCGTCAGTGTTTTCGTCTTTCCACTGCCTGCACCTGCGAGGATAAGCATCGCACCGTCAATATGTTCAACGGCCTCACGCTGTGATGGGTTTAATGCATTTAAAATTGTTTCCATGAAAATTATTGTGCTCCTATATAGTATTAATTATACCTTTAAATTGATTAGAAGTGCCATAAAGCAAAAATTTGAAATTTTCATACCACACAAAATAAAATTATTCTAATAAGAACAACTTATGTTTAATTAAGTATAATTAGATATAATAACTTTCTTAATTTATTTATGTATATATTTAAGAATTAATTTAGAGCTAAGGACATTAATAAATGTTAAAAGATTTTGTAAAATTAGAAACATTTTTAACTGTAGCGCGTGAGAGAAGTTTTTCTAAAGCTTCTGCAAAGTTAGGAATTTCGCAACCTGCTGTTACACAGCAAATCAAGTTTATTGAAAAATATCTTGGGTGTAAGGTAATCGAACGTAAAAAGAATGGTATTAAACTCACTAATGAGGGTGAAGAACTCTACAAGATAGCCACAAGACTTGAAAAAGAGATACTCTCTTCAGAACAGGATATACTTAAGATTATCAACAAAGAGATCACATTCAGGTTAGGTGCTTCATATACAATAGGTGCATACATTATACCTGGTCAATGTCTTAATACGATCGGTGAAGCAATTAACAACAGTGTGAATTTGGATATCGACCTAAGTGATAATATTATAGAAAAACTTAAAGATAGAAAGTTAGATGTGGGTCTGATCGAGTCACCTATCATTGATCCAGACCTTATTTACAGAGAGTGGCTGGAAGATGAACTTGTTGTCGTGAGTAATGTGCCTATAGCTAAAACATTGAAAACAGAAGAACTCTATGACTTTGACTGGATCTGTCGTGATGAGGGTTCACATACAAGACGCGTGGTTTCTGAAGTGTTTGATGAATTGGGTGTTTCATGTAAAAGTTTTAACGTACTAAGTGAAGTAAATAACACGGCTACGGTACTTCAAACGATCAAGAAAAGTGACAAAAATCCAGAGAGACCTGTAGTGTCTATCATATCGAAATATGCGATTATGGATGAAGTGGCCAATGGAGAGCTTTTTGAAGCAAGACTCAGAGGTTATACCATGTCACGTAAATTCTACATTGTTTATTCTAAAGAAAATAAACACAATGCATATGTAGACAACGTAGTCAATTACATCTTAGCAGGCCGCTGCTAAGATCAAGTCTATTTTTTATTCTTGAGAAGCTTTTTATTCTCAGGATTCTTTAAAAGTGCTTCCATTGAAGATTTTTTGGATGCACTTGCTTCTTTTTTCTTTTCACTCTCTATCACCGGATTTGCAAGATTGATGACGATAGGATTATCCCCTAAAAAGAGCTGTTTGATAGCAAGTAAAGGGAATGATACTGTTGAACCAAAATTATCACTTCCAAAACCAGCTTCAAATGAAAAATTTTCTTCATCTAACTGAGCACTTTCGAAGGTAAACCCACTCAATATAAAGAGTACAGTATCATCAAATGAATCTTTGATCTCTGAGGGTAGTTCCGGAGAAAATGTAATGTATTTGACCTCACACGCTAGTGCAAATTCTTGATTTTTGTTAAATAGGTATTTAATGGTTTCAAAGATATGCTTCTGTATGAGTGTACGATATTCAGGCGTTTGTAAAAGGTTAATGGTCATTATGCACCCTTTATGGTATTTTGTATGGTTCGATATTTAGAATTTTAAATCCTATCATAGCATTCATTAAAGCTACTTGTGAGTAGTTTTTGAGGTCTTCTTTTTTGATCTCTTTTGGTTGGAGAAATCCTTCATCGATCAATTTGGCCCTCATCGTACCTTCAAGAAGAGGTTTCAACGGTGTAACCCACTGTTTCCCATCAAAAAAAGCAATATTGGATATGGTAGTATCGGTCAGATAGCCATTTTTTTCTATGATCACTTCATCCACATCTTCGTTGGATTCAAGCAAGGCATTCAAAGCATCTCTGTTGGCATATTTCAAACTATATTCAATGTCTGAGGAGACAATTTTCACTCTTTGTATCTCTTTTGGAGTGTAGGGTATGTACTCTATGGAGTATAGAACTTCTCCATAGAGGATACGACAACGATATAAGCCCATCTTGGGTGCATCTATAGAGGAAGAGAGATTCAGTACATCATGAGAGTCAAAGAGTATTTGACGGCTTTTGGTACATCTGTGCTGATGGTAGCTAAGGTTATGTATGACTCCATCTTCTATCTTGATTGTTTCAAGTAAAAGAGGTGCTGCTGACGGTTCTTGTGACATTAAGTGTCAAAGAGTTCGGTAGAGAGATAACGTTCAGCCGTATCGCAGAGTATCGTTACGATGGTTTTACCTTTGTTTTCCGGTCTGCTTGCTATGGTATAGGCTGCATGTAGGTTCGCACCTGCTGAAATACCAATAAGCAAGCCTTCTTCTCTGGCAATTTTTTGTGCCATGGCAAAAGCGGCTTCATTACTTACTGCAATGATGTCATCATAAATTTCTGTATTGAGTATTTTAGGTACAAAGCCTGCACCAATACCTTGAATTTTATGCGGTCCTGCCTGTCCCCCTTCCAAGACAGGGGAATCTGCAGGTTCTACTGCGATGATTTCAAGTGAAGGTATTTTAGTCTTGAGTATCTCTCCCGTACCGGTCAGTGTCCCGCCTGTACCCACCGCAGCTACAAAGATATCTAGATTGTTTGCCGTGTCATTCAGTATTTCAAAGGCAGTTGTTTTTCGGTGAATATCTGGATTATTTGGATTGTTAAATTGTTGAAGTACTTTTGCATTGTCTAATTCTTTTTCCAATGCAGATGCTTTCGAGATAGCCCCGCCCATACCTTCTGAAGCTGGTGTAAGAACAAGCTCTGCACCTAAGTGCATAAGAATTTTACGACGTTCTATACTCAT
>ENA-OVOD01000001-OVOD01000001.1-sediment-metagenome-genome-assembly--contig:-NODE-1-length-32149-cov-4.242673_pt1 | contig 32149 bp, 52 predicted proteins | sample MGYA00250097_ERZ650218 | MGnify/ENA primary metagenome ERZ650218 (study PRJEB26732, sample SAMN07278952) | sediment metagenome | biome: marsh; feature: saltmarsh; material: sediment | place: USA... | reverse complement strand
AATCTCAATACTATCATCATCAGAATAATCAATAATGATATCTTCAACAATTGTACCAGAACCAACACCTATAAAACTAAGACCATTAATTTCTTTGTCTTGAGCCATTGTAATACCTGAATTGAGAATATAAACATGTCTCAATGTACCTGAACTATCAGTTGCCTGACCTTATCCAGCCGTAAATGCAGTATTGACTTCATAAGGATTCACTTGAGTATCCATAGCAGCATTTCCTATAACCGTCAATCCACCCCACTGACCCACTTCTAAATTTGTAGGATCTTCTACACGTTGCATAGAAGTAAAGATAATTGGTTTATCAGAAGTACCATCTGCATTTATGTCAGCATCTTTATCTACTATCATGTAAGATGTAGCATCTCCTGTTCCTGCTAAACCTGCAATCACTGTTCCTGGTTCTACAGTAAGTGTTACACCTGGTTTTACAACTGCCAATCCATCAAGTACCCAAAGTGTATCATTTGTTAATGTCATAGAAGTACTGATATCCCCACTAAGTGTCTGTTGAGGCAAAAATTTTGCACCTGCCATAATAGTGTCAAAACTAGTAGGTGTTGTATCACCATTTGTGTTACTACCTGTATCACCTGTAGTAATGACATCACCCGTGATGGTAACGGTAGAATCACCATATGTCACAGTTGTATCTCCACAACCAGTCATTGCTGCTATTGCTACTGCAGAAAATGCAATATTTTTCAAATTCATCATCTTAATTTCCTTAAACATAAATTTAAACCATCCTTGGTTTTGTTTGCAGAATAGTGACGAAAAATGGAAACATAGTGGAAACATAGTGGTAACATTTGTGTTATCAAATGGGTATGTCATATTTGAAAAGAGGAATTTCATAATATTAGAAATAAGGGACCTTCTATTTATAAGAAGTGAGAAAAAGAGAGGTTGTGTATCTGCTTGGATATAGTGTGTATTAATTGAGCTGTAACGTATCTATGATATTACTTAGCGTCTTTTTCAGTAGAAAATGTAAGCATTTTCCCTGTGTTACCACTTTGTTATAGTTGTATTATACGATTATCTTGTCTCATAAGAGAAAATAAAAAAATTGAAAGGAAAAAAGATGAAAATAAGTAAAGTACTTCAAAAAGTAGTCAAGCAAGAGGGGAAACACTCACTTACTGGTAAAACCATCGTAAAACTTAAAAACTCAAAAGAGTTTTCATATCTCGTAGACAAAAATCTTTAAGAACCAAATGGGTTCATTCCACCCATCATACCCATCGCTTGAGACTTTTTATTGTCTTCTACCATTTTATTAATATCATTCATGGCTGAAATAAGCAATATCTGCAACGATTCTTTATCATCAAGCAGTGAATCATCTATACTTAGATCTATCACTTCACCTGCACCATTTGCTGTAAGTTCTACAAGACCGCCCCCGGCTTTAGCTGTCAATTGTACATTTTTAGCTTGCTCTTGGATCTCTTTGGCTTTTTCTTGCATCTGCTCCATCATTTTGCCCATGTTGCCCAAGTCAAAGCCTTCAAACATTATTCTAACCCTTCAAATTCTTCGGCGATGCTGTTGTCATCGTCAAGTATAACAATTTTTGGTAGATGCGCATCTGCTTCTTGTTCATTCATCGTTGCATACGCAATAATGATGATCTTATCACCTTTATGTACTTTTCTAGCCGCTGCACCATTCAGACAGATATCTTTTTTGCCTGGTTCGCCAGGAATGATATAAGTTGAAAAACGCTCACCGTTATTGACATTTACAATATCGATCTTTTGTCCGACACGCATATTTGCTGCATCTAAAAGTTCTTGATCAATGGTGATAGATCCTACATAATTCAAGTTTGCATCTGTTACGGTAGCTCTATGTATTTTAGAATAAAGCATTGTAATGTTCATAATTATTCCTATTTATTTCATTAAAATTGTTGGGATTATACCAAAATCCTCTATTAAATTCTATTATACTAAAAAAATGTGAGTAAATTGGGGAAAATTAGAAGGTCGCACTATGAAGTCGTGCGACCTTAAAGATAAGCGTATATAAAATTTAACGAGCTAGACTTGCAGGAGAAAGAGGCTCTCCCCACATTTCCGCTGGGATTACATACTCTTCTACTACATTTCCACCAATGATATGTTCATCGATAATTCTGTCTATCTTCTCTTTGGTCAAACCTACATACATTGTATGTCCCGGTTCTACAAGCATTACTGGGCCTAGTTGACAACGGTTAAGACAACCTGTCTGGATAGGTGTTACTGCCGGCATAATACCTTTTTGCATCAATTTCTGCGCAAGGTACTGAAAAAGTTCTTGTGACTCTTGGTCATCTGCTTTAACACAAGATGGTTTTGGCATCCCTGGAGGTGCTGACTGCTGACATTTGAAGATATAAAACGCTGGTTGTGGTATAGTACCTGGTACCATGATAATCCTTTTGAATTTAATTAGGAGTATTTTACTCTGATTTACTTAATTGAAGTTTAAAAGTACATTATCAAGTGCAACAGCCCTTAAATTATATACTTTGCACATGCTCAATTAAAATTTTTAAGTGTAGTAAAAAGATTACAGCAGGCTATAACCATAAAGAGCTTTATGATAAAGCTATCATAAGGAGTAAATTAAGCTCTCTCTTTTAGAAGTTCTCGTACCACTTTCCTATCATCAAAAGGATGTTTCACCCCTTTGATCTCCTGGTAATCTTCATCACCTTTACCCAGTATAAGTAGTACTTCATTCTCTTCCAACGCATCAAGTGCCATTTTGATGGCAAGTCTTCTATCTGGAGTGGCAGTGACATGGTCTTTACCATGCAAACCTAATAAGATGTCTTCGAGTATCATTTCAGGTACTTCATCTCGAGGGTTATCACTGGTCACATAAATTTTGTTTGCATACCTACCTGCAACTGCTCCCATACGAGGACGTTTCTCTTTATCTCTGTTCCCGCCTGCCCCGAAGACCACTGAAATATCTCTGTCTTTCATAGACTCTAACACTGCATGCATACCATCATCGGTATGTGCAAAATCTACGATAACCAGCGGATCTTGACTTACCACTTCCATTCGCCCCGAAACCCCAGCAAAGTACTCTACCACTTCACATATCTCTTCTATGTTTCTTCCCGTTAACATCTGAACTGCACCTATAGCTGCCATAAGGTTAAAGAGGTTAAAAAGTCCTACCATAGGAGAGTGGAATGTAGCTTCAGTCTGTAAATGTTTTATCCCTGCGGTAATACCATGCAACAAAGAGAAAGCCTGAACTTTAAATGTTGCAGGTTCATCCACACCATAACTCTGCGCACCTATAGGGTTATAGGTAATATTTTTAAGGTCATCTTTATTGAGTAGCTTGGGTGATTCATCTGCAAAAAAGAGACTTTTCACACGTCTGTACTCTTCAACAGTCCCATGATAATCTAAATGGTCAGAAGTGACATTAGTGTGTACTTTAAGTGCAAAGGTTAAGCCTTCTATACGTTTTTGATCTATCGCATGAGAACTTACTTCCATAATGAAGTAGTTGCATCCAAGGTCCATCGTCTGTTTCATATTATGCAGTGTTTCCAAGATGGAAGGCGTAGTCATACTCTTCTCTTCTATACGCTTTTCCTGTGCAAATAAGCCACGAGTACCTTGCAGTGCTGGCCTCTCATCCAGATCAAGTAAAAAAGAGTAAATTGCCGCGGTTACAGTCGTTTTACCATTAGTTCCTGTAACACCTACCACTTTCATCTTTTCAAGTTCCCAAAAAGAGATCAGCTCATCGACGGTGAGTGTTTGGGGTTTTAACTCTAATTTTTCATAATAGCAGCTGTTTTGAGCTGTCTTTAAAAAGATCGTATCTTTATCAAGTTTGCTTGTATCATCCGTCAGAAAAAGATAACCATCTTTTTGGAAATCCAATTTCACTATTTTTGTCCTCTAACCACATGGTAAAGTGCCAATATATCCTGATCATTTCCAAATAAATTTGCTGAAGCATCCAGATATCCCAATGCCATTTCATCAAAACCTTCGGTTGCAAGGTGTGTCACAAAGTCGATGAATTCATCTTTATTGGTGATCACCACTTTAGTTGAAAACATAATGTCTTCAAATGTTTTTTTAAAGCTACCTCTGCTCTTTACAAGCTCCAGGAAATCACTATAACGTATACCATCACCATATTCTATCTGTTCTTCTAAAGGCTCAACCAAAAGTTCTTGCAACTTATGTTTTGAACTGTCTAAATTCTCAATAAGTCCATCGATGATATCCACCGCATTTTCTTTCTCACTCTTGATCATCTGATAGTAGTCAAATAATGCTTGTGCTTCTTCTTCACTCTCTATACCTAGATCACTCAAATAGACACCTATTTTTGCTTCATCTAACGTAGGGTAATCTCTTAAAATCAACCCATAACTTCTAAGTGCCTTGGCATAATTTCCCTGTAGAAACTCATGTTCGGCTCTTTTAAGTAGTAAATCTTGACTAATTTTGCTCATAGTTAATTATAATTGATCCAATTTGTCTTCAAAACCTGCAGGTACGTTCTTTACAGTGATCTCAGGGTGAATGAGTGTTTGCATCTGTCTCTCTACACCGAACTTGATCGTTGTACCTGAACTACCGCAACCCACACATGCACCTTGAAGCTGTACAAAAACTTTCCCATCTTTAATAGCAATTAATGTTATATCCCCTCCATCAAGCTTAATAGAAGGTCTTACCTTTTCTATTACGTTTATTACGGCAGGTTCTAGTTCTTCATCTGAAAATGGTATCAATGGTTCTCCTTATTTTGCATCTTTTTAATAGAGGCATATCATAAAATTATTATAACGAAATCATAGTAAAATCTTTGTTACTATGTTCTTTAAGTGTGTTATACACTAAAAGTGTTACTTTGTCAATGTGTGTTTAAATTCTTTAATGATGTAGGGGTTCGTATTCAAGGCAAAGCCTTGAAATACTGAAGTTTCAGAGGTAATTATACGAGTTCGATAATTGCCATAGGTGCTGAATCACCTTTTCTCATACGTGTTTTAATAATTCTTGTATATCCACCGTTTCTATCTGCATACTTTGGTGCGATTTCGTTTACAATCGTATTTGTACACTCTTTGTGTTGTAACATTGCAAAAATTGCTCTGTGTGCATTAAAATCACCAGAAGAAGCTTTAGTAACAAGCTTTTCAAAATAACTTCTAAGCTCTTTAGCTTTTGGCAATGTAGTCTCAATTCTACCCTCTTTTGTCAAAGCAATAGATAGGTTTTTAAGAAGCGCCGCTCTATGAGAAGACGTTCTATTTAATTTACGGTAACCATGCTTATGTCTCATAATATTCCTTTACTGTAACAACTATGCTTTAAGTTGTTCTATTTTCTTTACAAGATTGACTCTTGTAACATCTGAAAGTTCAAAATCTGAACCAAATCCGTGCTCTACGAGACACTCAGAGATTTCATCTAAAGATTTTTTACCAAGATTTTTGATATTTTTAATCTCATTTTCACTCATCAACACCAATTCACCAAGGAACTTTAATCCAGCTCTGTCAAGTGAATTGAATGATCTTGCACTAAGGCCAAGACTATCTACAGTTTGCATGAAAGGTTTGAGTTCGCTATCGTCACTGTTTCTTTTTACCGGTGCTACAGAGATATCTAAATCAAGTACCGTATTAAAAACAGAAAGTTGCTTATTCATTACTTCAAGTGCATTAGTAAATGCTTCAACTGGACCGATCTGACCATCAGTTACGATGTCGAATGTAATCTTTTCAAAGTTAGGATTGTCCTCTACAAGTACAGGCTCAATCTTATAATTAGCTTTTCTTACCGGAGTAAAGAAAGCATCAAGTGCAATGCTGTCACTTTCAACATCATCTCTAAGATCTTCACTTGGTACATAACCAATACCTTTTGAGATAACTACTGTAAAGTTAAGTTCTGCATCTTCATTCAGGGTTGCAAGTGGTAAATCACCATTCACAACTTCAATTTGATCATTGTTCAAATCTTGTGCTGAAACTTCTTTGTGTCCAGAGAAACTGTATTTTAACTCTACTCTGTCACTTTCATCTTTAATTTTAAAACGAATGTTCTTAAGGTTGATAATAAATACAGCAACATCTTCGTGCATACCTCTGATGTTATCAAACTCATGTGCAGCACCTTCGATCTTGATAGAAATAGGTGCGTACCCGATAGAAGAACCTAAAATAAGTCTTCTTAGTGGGTGTGCGAGTGTAACAGCATAACCGCTCTCAAAAGGATAAGCAACGATTTCAGCACGATTTGCGCTGATCTCATTTACTTCTACTTCCGTTGGCATAAATGGTGCAACTTTAATTTTTCTCATTAATAGCCTTTACTTATGTATTATTTAGAGTATAGCTCAACGATTAGACGCTCTTCAACTGGGATTGCGATTTCTTCTCTCTCTGGAATTCTTGTGAATAGACCAAAAAGTTTTTCCTTATCCATATCAACCCATTCAACCATACCAGTTTGGTTAGTAAGTTCGATTGATCTAAGGATCTGAGGATTCGTTTTACTTTTTTCTCTAATCTCGATTTTTTGACCTGCTTTTACTCTATATGAAGGAATATCTACTCTTTTTCCATCTACAAGTACGTGTCCGTGGTTTACGAATTGTCTCGCTGACGCTCTAGTCGTAGCAAATCCCATTCTGTAAACAACGTTGTCAAGTCTTTGCTCAAGAAGTTGGATAAGGATAGAACCTGTGTTACCATCTTTTGAGTTTGCTTCTTTATAAAGTGCTCTAAATTGTTTTTCACTTACACCATACATAAATTTAGCTTTTTGCTTCTCTTGAAGTTGAAGACCATATTCACTGATCTTTGTTCTTCTTTGTCCATGTTGTCCTGGTGCATATGGTCTTTTCTCCAATGCACTTTTACCAGCGAGTCTTCTCTCACCTTTTAACCCAAGATCAACACCAAGTCTTCTTTCTAGTCTTTCAACTGGACCTCTATATCTTGCCATGCTTATACCCTTCTCTTCTTAGGTGGTCTACAACCATTGTGTGGAAGTGGTGTAATATCTTTTAAGAATGTTACACGAATACCTTCTGTTGCACCAATTGCTTTAACAGCAGTGTCTCTACCAGAACCAGGACCTTGAACTTTAATTCCTACTTCTTTAATACCATTTTCCATTGCTTTTGCCATTGCATCAGCTACAGCTTCAGTCGCTGCAAATGGAGTAGATTTTTTAGATCCTTTGAAACCTAGTGCACCAGCACTGCTCCAAGAGATAACGTTACCCATTTCATCAGTCACTGTAATTACAGTGTTATTGAAAGTTGCAGCAACATATACTACACCTTTAGCAATACTTTTTTTTGCTTTTTTCTTAGCCATCTAATGTACTCCTTATGCCGCGCCGACAGTTTTACGCTTACCTTTACGAGTACGCGCATTTGTCTTTGTCTTTTGTCCACGACAAGGTAAACCTCTTCTGTGTCTAAGACCTCTATACGAACCTAGATCCATAAGTGCTTTGATATCCAAAGTTACTTTTTTTCTAAGATCACCTTCAACCATAACATTTTCTTGAATATCATTACGAATCGTTGCTGCTTCAGCATCTGTAAGTTCATGTACTCTCTTGTTATAGTCAACACCTGTTCTATCAAGAATTTTTCTTGACGTTGTCAAGCCAATACCATAAATGTAAGTAAGTGCATACTCCATTCTTTTCTTTTGTGGTAAATCAACACCTGCAATACGTGCCATGTTTATCCTTGTCTTTGTTTATGTTTTGGATTTTTACAAATCACGCGTACGATACCCTTGCGTTTAATAACTTTACAGTCATCACACATTTTTTTCACTGATGGTCTAACCTTCATTGGTTACTCCTACGATATATTTGTTGCACCTAGAGTGCTTAAAACACCCCTGTTTTGCGTGGATTATTGATGTATCATAATCCAACCCTTGAGTAATCGGTGCGACTTAATCAAAGATTCTTCGCGCAGTTTCCTAAAGCCTAATAGTTTTAGGGATGGGGATTATACCGAAATATTTATTAAGTTTATCTTATATTAAAATGTGAGGAGGATTAAAAAAAGAAGATGTGCATTTACAACAAAAGTGTAAATGCAGGGGAAACGGAAAGCTTCCCGTTCTATTTGTATCTAAATGTGATACGACCTTTATCAAGGCTGTATGGAGTAAGTTCTACTTTTACAGTATCACCTGGAAGAATTTTAATGTAGTGCATTCTCATCTTACCAGCAATATGACAAAGGACAATGTGTCCATTATCCAACTCTACTCTGAATGTCGCATTTGGCAATGCTTCAACCACTTTACCATCAATTTCTATTACATCATCTTTAGCCATTGTATTCCTTTATGAATTTTCTACTTTATATTCTTATGTTCTGTCAAAATCGTGAAGCTTAGGCTTCAGTCAATATGATAGCTTTACCGTCTACTACAGCAACCTGGTGCTCATAGTGTGCTGATCTCAATCGATCTTCACTAATGACCGACCATTTGTCATCAAGCAATACAGGTGTACCGCTTTTTTGACATACCATTGGCTCCAAACAAAAGACCATACCATTTTTAATTTTGGGTCCCTGATTTGTTTTCCCCTCAAGATAGTTAGGTATATTTGGTTCATCATGTGCTTTCGTACCGATACCATGACCACAATAGTCACGCAATGGAACAAATCCTGCTGAGATGATATAGTCTTCAAGAATCTTTGACAATTCTTTAAAGCGCATACCTTCTCTGATAGAATCTATCGCATGATAAAGAGCACCTTTTGAACACGCGATAAGTGCTTCATCTTCGGCAGATATTTTACCCACTGCCATTGTGATCGCAGCATCACCAAAATAACCATCTAATTTTGTCCCGATATCTAAACCGAGTACATCACCTTCTTCTATCACTCTGTCTGTAGGGACACCATGAATACATACTTCATTAAGTGAAGTACATACAGAACCAGTAAAACCATACAATCCTTTAAACGATGGTTCAGCACCATGTTCACGGATATACGCTTCACCTAAAGCATCAATTTCTTTCAGTGTCATACCTGGTTTGATTATATTTTGAAGATATTGAAGTGTTTTTCCAACGATCTCGCCAGCTCTTTTGAGCTTAGCGATCTCATCAGGTTTTCTGATAGCAATAGCCATTATAGACCTACATTACCCAATGTATCATATTGATTCATTGTTCTTTGTGCTTCGATCTTTCTCATTGTATCGAGTGCAACTTGAACGATAATAAGTACAGCAACACCACCGAAGTAGAAAGATGCTCCCATTCCAGAGATAACCATAAATGGTACAGTAGAAATGATTGCAAGATATACTGCACCTGAACCTGTCAATCTACTTGCAACTTCGTTTAAGAACTCTTTAGTGTGTTCACCTGGTCTAACCCCAGGGATGAATCCACCTTGTCTTTTCAGATTATCTGCAATGTCTTTAGCATTAAATGCGATTGACGCATAAAAGAATGCAAAGAACATCACAAGTAAGAAGGTCACTACATTAAATGTAATTCCTCCTGGTGCTAATGAGTCAGCAATCGCTACCAAAAATGGTGTAGTGCTTGACTGCAACATAGTCAATGGAAACATCAATACAGCTGAAGCAAAAATTGGAGGAATCACGCCTGAAAGATTCACTTTTACAGGGATATAGTTCATCACTCTCTTTGTCTGGTTCTGCATGATCGTCTTTCTTGAATAAGAGATAGGAACCCTTCTCTCACCAAGTTCAACATATATAATAGCCAAGATAGTAATCAGCATGATAGCCAAAATACCAAGTACGACTAAAAAGTTCATCTCACCTGCATTGACTGCTCTTACTGTATTACCGATAGCAGATGGTAATCCAGACACAATACCAGCAAAGATAATCAATGAAATACCATTACCAATACCTTTTTGTGTGATCTGTTCACCGATCCACATAAGTAACATCGTACCTGCCAACATAGAGAAAGTCGTAATAACTGTAAACATCATAGGGTCGATCATCACTGCACTCTGTCCTGCTCTACCTGTCATACTTTGAAGTCCCATAGATACACCAATAGCTTGTACTACAGTAATAAAAATAGTGAAATAACGAATGATCTGCATATATTTTTGCATACCGTCACGTTCTTTTTTCATTTGACCAAGTGCTGGGAAAGTTGCTGCGAGAAGTTCCATTACGATGGAAGCAGTAATATAAGGCATAATACCTAAAGAGATAATACTTAAACGTTCAACGGCATTACCAGAGAACATATTCATTAGCCCAAGGGCATTGTTTGAATTGCTATCAAAGAATTCTTTGATAACATTCAAGTCAACACCTGGAGTTGGGATATAGGCTAAAACTCTGTACGCAAAAAGGAATCCTAATGTGATAAGGATTTTTTGAGTTAAAGCATTGCCCATAATTATTTTCCGCTTGTTGTAACAGCGTCGTCTTTGATCTTAGCTGCAAGATCTTTTGCAGATGCACCAATCAACTTCACTTTCGTTACATTTTTCTGTAATTTATGTACTGACTTGATCGTCTCAAGCGTAATCTCAGAAAGTTCAGCGATTGCTTTGATCTTTTCTACATTGATCACATATGGTTTCTCTATTGAAGAAGTGAAACCAATTTTAGGCAATCTCTTGTAAAGTGGCATTTGACCACCTTCGAATCCTCTTTTTCTCTTGTAACCAGATCTAGACTTTTGACCTTTTTGACCACGTCCAGCTGTTTTACCTGTTCCTGAACCTTGACCACGACCAACTCTTTTTCTGTTACGAGTTGAACCTGGAGCAGGTTGTAAATTATGTAAACCCATACTTTACCCCTTACGCTTTAATTCTAGTAAGTGCTTGGATTGTCGCTCTTACTAGGTTATTTGGGTTGTTAGAACCGATTGATTTTGAAAGGACATCTTTTACCCCTGCAAGCTCAAGTACTGGTCTAGCAGCACCACCGGCGATAACACCTGTACCTTCACTCGCTGGTCTAAGCACGATTCTACTTGCGTTGAATTTGTGCTCAATATCATGAGCGATAGTTGTACCTTTGATGTTTACTTTCACAAGGTTTTTGTGAGCATCATCAACCGCTTTTTTAATCGCATCAGGAACTTCTTTGGCTTTACCAAATCCGTATCCAACTGTACCGTTTCTGTCACCGATAACTACAAGTGCAGTAAATCTAAATCTTCTACCACCCTTAACAACTTTAGTAACACGACCGATATTAACGATTACTTCTTCAAATTCTTTTTCTATTTCTTCCATCATGATTCCTTAAAACTTGATTCCGGCTTCTCTAAGTGCATCAGCAAATGACGCAACAACACCGTGGTAAAGGTAACCATTTCTGTCGAAAGCAACAGTTTCAATGTTTTTAGAAGCAAGGTTTTTAGCCATCTCTGCAGCTACTTTTTTTACATCTTCCTGGTTTACTTTAAGACCAAGTTTTCTACCATCAGCAGAAGCAAGTGTAGTCCCAGTAGTGTCATCAATAGCTTGAGCATAAAAGTGCTTATTTGACTTAAATACAGTCAATCTTGGGTTTGTATCTGTACCGAAGACTTTACCTCTTACTCTAGCTTTTCTTTGAGCGCGAAGTTTATTTTTTCTTTTTTGAATACTTTTTAACATCTACCGCTCCTTACTTACCAGCTGCTTTACCAGCTTTTCTGATGATCACTTCATCAGTATACTTCACACCTTTACCTTTGTACGGCTCTGGTGGTCTGAAATCTCTAATCTCAGCAGCGGCTTGACCTACTGCTTGTTTGTCTGTACCGCTGATCGTAATGATATTTTTCTCAACTTTAACGTCAAGTCCCTCTGGGATATCAAAATTAATATCATGTGAGTGACCCAATTGAAGGTTAAGTACTTTACCTTGAACAGCTGCTCTATAACCAACACCATTGATCTCTAAAGATTTAGTATATCCTTTATCTAAACCAATGATAATATTGTTGAAGAGTGCTCTGTATGTTCCCCAGAACGCTGCATCTTGTTTTTCATCACCTTTTCTTTCAAAAGTCACTTCTGAACCATCAATGCTGATTCCAACTCTACCATGAGTTTCAAGTCTTTTTTCAAGATTGCCTTTTTTAGCCACGAGAGTCGTACCGTCTAGTGATACATCTATACCACTTGCCACAGTTACTGGTCTTTTTCCTATTCTTGACATCTTTATTCCTTACCAAATACTACAGATTACTTCGCCACCGATTCCACGTTTAAACGCTTCATCATTAGCAAGAACACCCTGGCTTGTCGAAACAACCAAAGTACCGTAACCGTTTTTAAATGTTCTTATATCATCTTTACCTTGGTGAACACGTCTACCAGGCTTAGAGATTTTTTTGATCTCATTGATCACGCTTTTTTCATTCTCATCATATTTAAGAACTACTTTTATTGTTTTTTTGTTTCCATCTTCTTTTACTTTGTAACTCTCAAGGTAACCTTTATCTACAAAAATAGATACAGTTGCTTCAATCGCATTTGAGTGAAGAAGTGTTGTAACGTCTAGTCTTCTTTGCGCAGCATTTCTTATACGAGTAAGAGAGTCTGCAATTATGTCTGTCATCATCTTTTAATTCTCCTTACCAGCTTGCTTTGCGCATGCCAGGGATTAGACCTTCATTGGCCATTTTTCTTAAACACACACGACAAATACCGAAGTCTCTGTATACTGAGTGAGGTCTACCACAAATGTTACATCTTGTATATGCTTGCGTAGAGAACTTTGCTTTTCTCTTTTGCTTAGCTATCATTGATTTCTTAGCCATTAGTTTCTCCCTTTAGCGAAAGGCATACCAAGCTTTTCTAAAAGCATGAACCCTTCTTTATCATCTTCAGTACTCGTTACCATAGTAATGTTCATACCGTGTGTTTTAATTACTTTGTCAAATTCCACTTCTGGGAACATCAATTGTTCTTGAAGACCGAAGTTATAGTTACCACGTCCGTCAAAACCTTTTCTTGGTGTACCTCTAAAGTCTTTTACTCTTGGAAGAGCAATAGATACGAGTTTGTCAAAGAAGTTATACATATTTTCACCTCTAAGTGTTACTCTAATACCTGTTGGAGCACCTTCTCTAGCTTTAAAACCTGCAACAGATTTTCTAGCTGAAACGATTACCGCTTTTTGACCAGCGATAAGTGAGATAGTGTCTGCCATGTTTTGGATAAGTTTGTTATCTTTACCCTCTTCACCGGCACCAACAGAGATAACTATCTTTTCAAGCTTAGGAGTCTGCATCGGGTTTTTAATCCCACACTCTTCTCTGAGTGCAGGAACGATGTCATTGTACTTTTGCTTCATTCTACTCATAGGATTATCCCTCTACTTTTTTTACATTTGAGATATGGATTGGCATTTCTTTGTTTGCAAATCCGCCCTCTTTGTTTTCTTCGCTTGGTTTTACAGCTTTTTTAGCTGTTTTACAACCTGCAACGATCACTGCATCTTTTTTAGTAAGTACTTGAAGAACTTCTCCAACTGTACCTTTATCATCACCAGCGATAACCATTACCTGGTCACCTTTTTTGATCTTGAATGTTTTAGCCATTACCATACCTCCGGTGCAAGTGATACAATTTTCATAAAACCTGCATATCTTGTTTCACGACTTACAGGACCAAAGATACGTGTACCTATTGGCTCTCTTTTGTCATCGATAATTACTGCCGCATTGTCGTCAAATCTAATCAGTGAACCATTTTCTCTCTGGATCTCTTTCTTCGTTCTAACAACTACTGCTTTAACAACTTTACCTTTTTTAACTTTTCCAGTTGGAAGTGCTTTTTTCACAGAAGCAACGATAACGTCACCTACTGATGCGTATCTTCTTTTAGATCCACCAAGAACCTTGATACACATGATCTCTTTAGCACCAGAGTTATCTGCTACATTTAATCTAGTAAAACCTTGGATCATTACACTTCTCCTCTCTTCACGATTTCAAGAAGTCTGAAACTTTTTGTTTTTGAAAGTGGTCTACATTCGATAGCGCTCACTGTATCTCCAACATTGATGTCATTCTTCTCATCGTGAATAAGATATTTTTTAAATCTTTTTACAGTCTTGTGATATCTTGGGTGAAGTACTCTTCTTTCAACTAAAACAGTTGCAGTTTTTTCTCCAGCCTTTTTAATCACAGTACCAGTTATTTGTCTTTTTGGCATGTCTGACCCTTTACTTCGATCTAGCAGCAGTTAATGCTGTTTGAATTCTAGCGATATCTTTTTTCGCTACTCTTAACTCAGAAGTGTTTGTAAGTTGCATCGTTTTTTGCTTTGCATTCAATGTAAACAATTCAAGTTTTTTCTCTTTAAGCATCGCTGTAAGTTCTGCTTCACTTTTATCTTTTAAATCAATATAGTTCATTACTATCCTTTAAAGTGATAATTTTACACTTAAATGGCATTTTATGAATCGCAAGTGTTAACGCTGCTCTTGCAAGTGTTTCTTCAACGCCTGCCATTTCGAAAATAATTCTACCTGGCTTAATGTTCATTACCCATTTGTCAACACCACCTTTACCTTTACCCATTCTTGTTTCAAGTGGTTTAGCTGTAAGTGGTTTATCTGGGAAAACTCTGATCCAAGTTTTACCTGTTCTTGCAATTTTTCTAGTCATTGTAATACGCGCAGCTTCGATCTGTCTAGAATCGATTCTACCAGCTTCTGTAGCTTTGATCGCGATATCACCAAACTCAATTTTGTTACCTCTGAAAGATTTACCGCGATTACGGCCTTTCATCTGCTTTCTCCATTTAGTTCTTTTAGGCATTAGCATGATTATTCACCTCTTTTTCTAGATGGCTTTCTACCACCTTTTTTCTCTTCTTGTGGCTCAGCTTGGATACCTTTAGCAAGAACTTCACCTTTGAAGATCCAAACTTTAATACCAATGATTCCATAAGTAGTATGTGCTTCAGCAAAACCGTAATCGATTTTAGCTCTAAGTGTATGAAGAGGAACTCTACCCTCTAGGTACCACTCAGTTCTTGCCATCTCAGCACCACCAAGACGTCCAGATACAGAAATTTTAATCCCTTTTGCACCTGATTTAAGTGCACCTTGGATCACTTTTTTCATTGCACGTCTAAATGCAGTTCTTCTTTCAAGTTGTGTTGCAACGTTTTCAGCAGCAAGTTGACCTGAAGCCTGAGGACGCTTCTCTTCTTTGATGTTGATCGCTACATCTTTACCAAGCATTTTGATAAGTGTTGCTTTCAATTTTTCAATATCCGCACCTTTTTTCCCGATAATGATACCAGGTCTTGCAGTCACGATATTTACTCTTAATTTCTTTACAGTTCTTTCGATGATAATGTTAGAAACACCTGCATAGAAAAGTTCTTTTTTAAGGTATTTTCTGATTTTATGATCTTCAGCGATAAATTCAGGTGTTCTACCTTTTGCCGGGAACCATCTTGATTCCCAGTTTCTGTTGATTCCAAGTCTAAGACCTATAGGATTTACTTTTTGACCCATATTATGCGTCCTCCCCAGTTTTTTCAGCTACGCCAACTTCAACTAAAATGTGCGCTGTTGGTTTTATGATTCTAGAAGCTGTACCTCTAGCTCTTGGTCTCCATCTTTTCATTACCGCTGCTTTATCCACTCTACAAGAAGTAATCGTTACTTCTTCTGGTTCAAAGTCACCGTTAGCAACTGCAGATGCAATTACTTTAGAAATGATACCCGCTGCTTTGTTAGGCATAAACTCTAATGATGCAAGAGCAAGCTCAGCATTCATACCCTGAACTTCTCTAGCAATAAGTCTAGCTTTAGTAGGTGATACTCTTACGAATTTTAATAATGCTCTACTCATAATTAACCTACCTTCTTCTGTACAGAACCTTTGTGGCCCTTAAATGTTCTTGTTGGTGCAAATTCACCTAATTTGTAACCTACGTGATTTTCAGTTACAAATACTGGTACAAATTGTCTACCATTGTGAACGTTGATCGTTAAACCAATGAACTCAGGGAAGATCACTGATCTTCTTGACCAAGTTTTAATAGGTTTATTTGAACCTTCTTCTTTTGCTTTAAGCACTTTTTTCATTAGGTGACCATCGATGAATGGACCTTTTTTTGTCGATCTTGCCATATCTTAGCCCCTTACTTTTTACGCTTAGAGATAATTAACTTATCACTAGCTTTTTTCTTACGAGTTTTAAACCCTTTAGCCGGAGTACCCCATGGAGATACTGGATGACGTCCTGAGTTCGTTTTACCTTCACCACCACCGTGTGGGTGATCGATAGGGTTCATCGCAGAACCACGAGTTTGTGGTCTGATACCAAGGTGTCTGCTTCTACCAGCTTTACCGATAACGATATTTGAGAAATCTTCATTACCCACAGTACCGATCGTAGCAAGGCATGTACCTAGTACATATCTCATTTCACCAGATGGAAGTCTAAGTGAAACGTATTTACCATCTCTACCCATGATCTGTGCATAACCACCCGCTGAACGTGCGATTTGACCGCCATGACCTGGATTTAATTCAATGTTGTGAACCAAAGTACCCACTGGGATATTCTTCAATGTCATTGCATTACCAGTCTTGATATCAAGACCTGATTCAGCTGACATGATTTTATCACCTACTTTAAGTCCTTTTGGTTGAAGTACATATCTTCTGTCACCATCAACATATTTGATAAGACAAATTCTACAGTTTCTGTACGGATCGTACTCAACAGTTGCTACTGTACCTTCGATGTTAAATTTATTTCTTTTAAAATCGATGATTCTATATAGTTTTTTAGCACCTGCTTCTCTGTGACGAGAAGTGATTCTACCGTTACTATTTCTACCTGCAGATCTTGGAAGATTCTTAAGTAGAGCTCTAACGCTTGCTTTGGCAGTGATATCACCACTGTCAAGGTTAGTCATATAACGACGTGAAGGTGTGGTTGGTTTATATGTTTTAATTGCCATCTTCTATCCTTATACCGCTAAGCTTTCGATTTTCGCATCTTCTGGAAGTTTGACATAGAACTTTTTCAAGTCTGGTCTTTTTCCTTCAACACCTTTAAATCTTTTCACTTTACCGTTTACTCTCATTGAGTTTACTTTAAGTGGATTGATCCCGAAGAATTCTTTAAACACTTCTTTAAGACCATTTTTAGTCATTCTTGGAGTCGTTTGAACTACGATGACACCATCTTCTTGAAGAGCCAAACTCTTCTCTGTATACATAATTGATTTAATATCTGTAATATCTGCCATCTTAAGCCTCTTTAGTCAATTTATCAAATAGCGCTTTTTCAATCACAATTGAGTGATATGCAGCAGCAAGATAAGCATTAAGCTCATTTGATTCAATGAGGTATGCGTTCTGAAGATTTCTGAATGCTAAAAAAGTCTTATCATCAATCATCTCTTTTACCACAAGTACATCTCTTTGCTCAAGTCCATTTACAAATGCCAATGCATCTTTTGTTTTACCTGATGCAATTTCGATGTTATCAACAACAAAAAGTCTTTCGTTAGCTGCCATCTCTGCCAGTGCATGGTAAAGCGCAAGCTTCTTTTGCTTTTTGTTTACTTTTTGGTCATAGTTCTTGTTTGTACTTGGACCAAATGCAACACCACCACCCACAAATAAAGGTGATCTCAATGAACCTGCTCTTGCACGTCCGCCACCTTTTTGAGCCCATGGCTTTTTACCACCACCACGTACAGCAGATCTATTTTTAGTCTGCGCAGTGTTAGCTCTAAGGCCAGCAGCATATGCTTTACAATAAAGGTAAAGGTTATGCGGGTGAACTTCCAAAAATGATTCTGGAAGGTCTGTTGTTTTAATTACTGTTGTTTTCATTATTTAACTATCCTTACCAATCCTCTAGCCCCATTGTGACCAGGAATTGAACCTTTTAATACTAAGATGCCATTTTCAGCATCAAATGACATTACGTCATTTTTAACAGTTACTTGTGAGTTACCGTAATGTCCAGGCATTTTTTTACCAGGCATTACACGTCCAGGCCACTCGGCATTACCGATTGAACCGATACGTCTACCAAATCTATGCCCGTGTGAACCAGGTCCGCCACCAAAGTTGTGACGTTTCATACCACCGGCAAAACCTCTACCCTTAGTGTTAAGAGATGTTTTTACTGTTGCAGTTTCTGCCAATACAGCTGTATTTAAATCACCAGCTTCAGTACCTTCAGCAACTTCAATAGTCATAAATTTGTTAAACTCTTTAGATACACCATATTTAGTCTGTTGACCTTCGATGCTCTTATTAAGTTTTTTACTTGAGTTATATGCAACAAGTGCTTTCCCGTCTTCTTTCACTTCACAAACTTTCGTTTCAATAACTTTAAGAAGTGTAACTGGAACACTTGGTACATCAACAGTTCTGCTCATACCAATTTTTTCTACAATAAATTCCATTTCCTACTCCTACTTGTCCATTGATCTGATTTCAACTTCGATTTCAGGTGCTAGATCCAACTTCATAAGTGAATCAATAGTATCTGAAGTAGCCGAAACGATGTCGATCATTCTTCCATGAATTCTGATCTCAAATTGCTCACGAGCGTCTTTATTGACGTGTGGTGATTTAAGAACCGTATAACGCTTAAGTTTAGTTGGCATTGGAATTGGCCCTCTAATCTCTGCACCTGTACGTTTAACTGCATCTATAATAGCAGCAACTGATCTGTCTAATACTCTGTGATCGTAAGCTTTAAGCTTTAATCTAATTTTTTCCATATTTTACCTTTAAAAGAACTCGTTAGTACGTGCCTAAAACACAGGGGTTCAACCCTCTAACATAAATTTAGGAACGCGAATTATACCCAAAGTTTTTGAAAGGTGCAATACCTTTTAGTCTAAAAATGCTACAATATTGAAAAATATTTCCTTTTAAAAAGGAAACTATAGGGTAGATGTAGTCATGGAATTACTCGAATATTATCAAAATCAACGTTATGTCACTGTAAATTATGTTCCAAGAAAATGCCAATTGCCTCTCAAAGGCGACGTTAACCTTTACGGTGCACGAGGTTCAGGTAAAACGACTATTATTCTTGATCTGATGCATGAAGAGAATGAAGAAACAACACTTTATATAGATCTAGAAGATCCCAATTTGATATTTAATACACTCACCACCCTTGCTCTCCAGAAATACATAGACCGTGAAGGTATTACCTTACTCATACTTGATCATTACACAGAAGGGTATCTCCCTTATTTTCCAAATGTGGAAAGGCTTATTGTTCTCTCACGTGTACCACTTCATCATAAAGATATCATCCCTGTCGAGCTTTTTCCTTTGGACTATGAAGAGTTTCTTGCCTTTGAGAGTAGTGTTTCTCAGAGTAGTGGTTTTAACCACTTCTTGCGCTCTGGTACCCTGCCAATGATCGCAAGGTCACAAAAAACCAATATACAAGTGATGAAAAACTTTTTAAAAAGCTCTTTCGATGCAAATGAGCAGAGGCTACTTCTTGTGCTCGCACAACACCATACCAAACATCTGACTATCCATCAAATTTATACCTATGCAAAAGAGAAATTTAAAGTCTCTAAAGATTGGCTTTACAAAACGATGAAGCTCTTTACACAGGAAAAACTCGTTTTATTTATCGAAGATCGATATCAGAAGTCTGGAAAGAAGATGTTGCTTTTTGACTTTGCCTTCGCAAAATACCTTACCGTAGGGCAACCTTTTATCTTACAGTTTGACACTATGATAGCCTTAGCACTTATAAAGCACGGTATTGAGGTGCAAACACTTGGGATACATGGATATGTGACAAAAAATGATGAACTTATCATACCTGCTCCTTTTGAGAGCGAAGAGAGCCTCTGGGTAAAATCCCAAAGCAAGTTTTCTATTTACAAAAAATACGGTATTCAAAAAGTCACCATTGTCACAGTAGCCAATACGTACGAATATCATATAGAAAAACTCTACTTTGAAGCCATCCCTTTTAATGAATGGAGTGTCATCAATGCAGAAGAGTAATATAAGCTTGATTTAGCTAAAATTCGCATGCCTCTTTTCAGACCTGTGCAATGGTTCTGAGAGACAACGGGTCAGGACGGGAACGTAGCAGCCCACCTTTCTTTACTGTGTGCCGCAGGGATCTGGGGAGGGGTGTTAATAATCTACTGAATATCTTCAAACAATAAATCATAACTATAAACTGAGCCAAAAGCGAAGCTTTAGTAAGATGAATTGAAAGATTAGCTTCGCTAATTTTCAAGAAGACAATGATAGAGAGGTGGCCGAGTGGTCGAAGGCGCACGACTGGAACTCGTGTATGGGGCAACTCATCGAGGGTTCGAATCCCTTCCTCTCTGCCATATACTTATAAAAAGTCTTAACCTTGATCTTATCGCTGAATAGGTAAAAACTTCTGAAAAATAGAATTCCTGATTCACTATGCTTGTATCAATATCCAGGGCCACTATTTCAGTTACCCTCTCAAAAACATAAATAGTGATTTCATTGTCTTCAGAAGATCTCTTGCATACACTTACTCTCTAGTTAAAAAGCAAAAAAAGGCAATTTATAGTATACTCATATCACTATTTTATATATCAAGGTTTTCCATGAAAAAACTATCTCTATTTCTTACTATTTTTGCACTTATTTTCTTAAATGCCTGTCAGGAACCTGGTCTTTCAGGGAAAAAAGTGAAAAAAGAATACTATACGGGTGGACAGATACGCTCTGAATTTATTATGGATGATAACACTGGTCAAAATGGTATTCGCAAAGAGTATGGATATGATGGACATGTGCTTGCCGTTGTACCTATACGAAATGGTGTGCCCCATGGTGTCGCAACAGGGTATGATTCAAAAGGTCGTATGCTTTCAAAAGTCAATTATATCAATGGGAAAAAAGATGGCTTATATGAAGCATACTATCCAAATGGTGATGTAATGGTATCTTATACCTATAAGAATGGTGTAAAAGAGGGGCCAGCCCAAACATTTAACAAAGATGGATCTATTCATAGAAGAGTGATCTACAGCCAAGATAGAATTGTTAACTAACCTTTACGATATGAGTCTCTTACCACACTATACACATATCATTAACCCTAAACTAAAACATATTTATCTTAGCTTCGACAACGAGGGAAACCTCGTGATCAAATCTCCTAAAGTCACACAACAAAAAATAGAACAGCTTTTACTCAAAAAGTCCTCCTGGATCAATAATGCTAGAGAGAAGATACAACAAAAGAAAGGGAAACCTTTAGACTTTTCCAGTGACTTAGAGTTGTACTACATGGGGAAAGTCTATTCTCTGACCTTAGTGCAACATAGTAAAAAAAGAACACATCTTGATTTTGACGGAGAAGAATTTACACTTTTCTATCATACCTATGATGAAGGACTTTTTCAAACACACTTCGATAAATTTTACAAAATAGAAGCACAGAAACATATTCCTTCTCATGTAGCATTTTGGGCAGAAAAAATGTGTCTTTCTCCCACAAATGTACGATTTCGAAAAACCAAACGGCAATGGGGAAGTTGCAGTGGAAAAAACGCTTTGAGTTTTAACACGATGATGATGAAACTTCCACACGATGTGATACAGTACATCATCATTCATGAACTGGCACATATCAAGTACAAACACCATCAAAAAGATTTTTGGCAACTGGTTGAACAGTATTTACCTGACTATAGAAAGCAGGTTGCCGAACTCAAAAATTATATGACGTAAGGAGTCTATTATCGATTCATTTTATCTTCTCGCTTTTATGCTTATTATCCTTTTAGGATCCGTATTTGTGTATATCTTCTATCTTAAAGAAAAAAAAGAACAACTCGATGCCATTAAACGTGGATTTTGCCCTCAATGTCACCAAAAAAGCATTGAACTGACAGACCAAAGATCAGGTGGGTGTTCTGGGCCAAAACTGCTCTCTTTTGAATGTTTAGAGTGCGGATATACTAACAGCTTTGCTGTAGAGAACAGTGATGGTTGCGGAACAGGTGGCTGTCGTTGACCTTCGTGTACTTGACACCTAAGTCTTTTCATGTTATAACACCTTACAAAAACAGTCATTTTACATACAATAAAGGCATTTTATGAATTTTAGTAGCTCCTCTTTAGATTTCTCTATACTCCCTTACCAAGAAGGGGTGAACCCTCCTGTCACCAAACCTAATCCTGAATTCTTAACAGACATTGGAGAAGAAGGTATGCGTGCATTACTTGATAGATTTTATATGGGCCTATTCGAAAGTCCGATCAAAGATATCTTTCCAAAAGATAGAGAGGTGATGAAGGCAGCCGGACAAACCTCTGCAGACTTTTTCATACAGATCTGTGGAGGCCCCACTTACTTCAACCAAAACCGTGGTGCACCACAAATGAGAGGGAGACATGCCCCTTTTCCTATCACACCTCATGCAAGACTGCATTGGCTAGTTACTTTTGAAGCAGCGCTCCAGCCCATCATAGAGCAAAAGTTAAGTTCTGAAGAAAATATACAGAGCTTCTGGAACTATCTCAATATCTTTTCACAATGGATGATCAATACACGAGACTAAAGATGTACTTCCCCATTAAAACCTCTTGACCCGTCTGTGGCAATAAGGGGTTGAACCTTTACGTTCATAGTAGTCCTGATGGTATGACTCTGCACGATAAAAAGGTGCTTTAGGTAGTACCTTTGTGACTATATTGAACCCTTTCTTTTCCAAGATATCGATCAACCTTTCGATCGTTTTACGTTCTTCTGTGTTACTCACAAAGATGGCAGAAAGGTATTGACTTCCTATATCTGGGCCCTGTCCATCCGCCTGAGTAGGATCATGGATCTCAAAAAAAGTTTTTGCCAGTGTTTCATAAGAGACTTCAGCAGGATCATATACCACTTCTACTGTTTCTAAGTGCCCGGTATCTTTACGTACCACATCATAGTAACCCGGATTTTTCATATGCCCTCCCATGAAACCGGAGGTCACTTCTTTTACCCCATCGATCTTTTCAAGATAATACTCCACACCCCAAAAACATCCGCCTGCGAAATAGGCTTTTTTTAATGCAGAAGTCTGTGCTTTCTTTTTTTGAAAATTGAGAGAAACGGAGTTGACACAATGACGTACATTTTTAGGAGTATACCCCTCCCCTTCAAAGACATGTCCCATATGAGCACCACAGTTGGCACAAACGATCTCTATACGTCTACCGTCTGCATCGGGAACTTCTTTGATGGCTCCGGGGATAGCATCATCAAAACTTGGCCATCCGCAATGGGAATCAAATTTATCACCAGACCTATAGAGTGGTGCACCACATACTTTGCAGGTATAGGTCCCATCTTCTTTTGTATGGACATATTTACCTGAAAAAGCACGCTCTGTTCCTTTGTTGAGCAAAACATGCTTTTCAAATGCTGTCAGCGTTTCTATCTGACTCTTCCATGGTTTAAAATTATCTGCAATAAGAAATGTCATAAAGAAGACTAACATTAGCCATAGTGTTTTTTGCATTGTATACCTTTTAGTTTTTTAAAACTATAGAGTAACACTGTGTAATTTTGATGTACTAATCTCTCATGATCGCATATTTACCTGAGCCCAAAAGGACGATAGCCAATGCACTTAACAGATAAAACATCGGTATTTCCATCGCCCAGGAACCATGTGCTCCCAACTTCATAAATGCCCCCAGTTTTGTTAAGTAAATAGCCACTGCCATATTGAAAACGATCACTCCTGCCCACAATCTGCTTTTCCATCCAATGATCAAAAAGATCGGGGCAAGTATCTCTCCCACATAGACTCCATATGCGAACATTTCAGGTACCCCCTGAGACTTCAATAAGCCTTTGATAAAAGTAATTCCATGTAATGCTTTATCAATACCATGAAAAAGCATCATGCCCCCGACCATGAAACGTAATATTAATTTTCCTATATTCCCTGACATACTAAAATCCTTGTATATATAAAGTATATGATTATAACAAGTATTTGAAAAAGACTAGGCTCTTTTAGCTGAGAAGATATATGGCTATACTCAAGGAACAGACTAAAACAAAGATATATAATTCATTATACTATAATACTTTTTTTAACAATATGCTTTCTGGTGTTGTCCCGTTACAAAGGAAAATACAGTTACGCCCTTCATTTTTAGCCCGGTATAGCGCCATGTCTGCACGTTTGACTAAACCATCTGTATTTCCAATGTCGTCAGTGTACTCTGCCACCCCGATACTGACTGTAATACACACCCTGGAAACCTCTTTATTTGTATCTGTAGAAACCATACAGCGAGCTTCGATATCTTGACGTAATCGCTCTGCCAGTTCAACTGCATGCTCTGCATCTGTCAAAGGACAAATAACCATAATCTCTTCGCCACCATAACGTGCTACATGATCTGTTTCACGAATCAACTCTTGTATCAATGTCCCAAGATTCATTAAAATCTTATCACCGACATCATGTCCGTAGGTGTCATTAACCTTTTTAAAGTAATCAATATCGATCATGAGAATTGAAAAGGGATGCTTGTAGCGTTTGGCTTTTGAGAACTCTTCTTTAAGTATTTGAGTAAGATGACGTCGGTTGTATATCCCCATTAGCGGATCGGTGATATTCTCAATCTCCAGTTGATAGATACGTTTGATATATATAGTAGTTTTCAAGAAAAGGGTGATAGTAAAAAAGACAAAGACTGATCCAAAGAAAAGAATGTATGGAATGATCAAGTTTTGAGAAAAACCACTATCAGTATGATGTTGTTGCACATAATATAGGTAACCTATAATAAAAAAGAAAATCAATGCGATCAACATACCCCACCATTTTCGAAAATGGCCAGAAGGAAGTTCCTTCATTAATTCAAAAAGTGGGGAAAGAGAAGCAATCAATATAACACTTCCTGCGATATCAAGATAGTAGAGTAGAAACTCAGATATATTATTCATTATTTTCTTTTTGTTATTTTATTTTATTTTATTTATTAATATATCATAAAAATGTCATAAAAATGTCATAAATAATGCATGATGCATTTTTTATTAAAAAAAGTTATTTACAGGTTTTCAATGGTATGTTTTGCTAGTACATGTGTAGATGATTTATAAAATTGATGGCCGGGAGAGGGGGATTCGAACCCCCGGAGGTATTACCCTCACCGGTTTTCAAGACCGGCACATTCGACCACTCTGACATCTCCCGACATTTTGAAGAATAGAATATTATCCAAAGATAGATAAAATCTAGTTTACATGATGGAGGAGCCACCCGGATTTGAACCGGGGATAGCAGCTTTGCAGGCTGCGGCCTTACCGCTTGGCGATGGCTCCACACTAAAATTTACATAATGGAACATCAAAATAGACTACGCTTTGTAGTATTTGATGTTCCATCAAATGGTACCCGGAGCCGGACTTGAACCGGCACGGTCACAATGACCGGGGGATTTTAAGTCCCCTGTGTCTACCATTCCACCACCCGGGCATGGGTTTTTAAGTCCTTAAAGACTTTGGTAAAAAACTTCTGAACCAAAAGGGGCTAGAAGACATCTATTATGGAGCGGGCGAACGGGTTCGAACCGTCGACCCCAACCTTGGCAAGGTTATGCTCTACCGCTGAGCTACGCCCGCAAATCCATACCACTTCTAAGCATTTACTTAAAATTGGAGTGCGATTATAGCCAAAAAAGTTTTTAATGTAAAGAGAAAAACATACTTATGCGATAAAAAGTCTATTTACCCTCTTTTTTTTGAGAATCATCTGCTATAATCCATTAAAATACATATAAAAAGGCTTTCCCATGAGAAGTGACGAAATAAAAGAGGGGTTTAGTAGAGCTCCACATAGAAGTCTACTGCGTGCAACCGGTGTAAAAGATGAAGATTTTGAAAAACCGTTCATCGGTGTAGCAAATTCATTTATAGAGATCATTCCTGGGCACTTTTTCCTTAATAAAGTAGCCGAAGTGATCAAAGAAGAGATACGTGCCAACGGTTGTGTACCTTTTGAATTTAATACGATCGGTGTAGATGACGGTATTGCTATGGGGCATGATGGTATGCTTTACTCTCTCCCGAGTCGTGAGATCATCGCGAACTCGGTAGAGACTGTTATGAATGCACACAAACTTGATGCGATGATCGCTATACCTAACTGTGACAAGATCGTTCCAGGAATGATCATGGGTGCTTTACGTGTTAACGTACCTACAGTATTTGTCTCTGGAGGTCCTATGGAAAAAGGATACACGAAAGATGGTACGCCTATTGACCTTGCAACGGCATTTGAAGCGGTGGGTAAACATGAAACCGGTGAGATCACAGATGAAGAGCTTCTTGACATTGAATGTAATGCTTGTCCAAGTGGTGGGTCTTGTTCAGGAATGTTTACTGCAAACTCTATGAATACACTGATGGAAGCCATGGGTATCGCTCTCCCGGGCAACGGGACCATACTCGCTCTTACCCCTGAGAGAACAGAGCTTTATAGAAAAGCAGCCAGACGTATCTGTGAGATAGCAAAATCAGAACAAAGCGAACGTGAAAAATACCGTATGAGAAATATTTTAAATGAAAATGCTGTGCGTAATGCTTTTGCTGTAGATATGGCCATGGGTGGAAGTTCAAATACGGTACTCCATATGCTGGCTATCGCAAAAGAAGCTGAAATAGACTTCAATCTTGAAGATATCAATGCTATCTCTAAGCGTGTTTCTCACATTGCCAAGATCTCTCCATCTCTCTCGACTGTACACATGGAAGATATCAACAAAGCAGGCGGGGTCAATGCCGTCATGCATGAAATGATGAAACGTGGTGATAATATCCTCATAGACAATCTATCAGTTACTGGGGAAACACTGTATGAAAAAGTGAAAGATGCAGAGATATTGGATACAAATATTATCCACACGATTGACAACCCTTATTCTGAAGTGGGTGGATTGGCTATCCTTTACGGCAACCTTGCAGAACAAGGTGCTGTGATCAAAACAGCGGGTATCACTGGAGACAGAGTCTTTACTGGTACTGCAGTATGCTTTAATTCACAGGATGAAGCCATTGAAGGTATCCTCGGCGGTAAAGTAGAAGCCGGTAATGTTGTGGTTATTAGATATGAAGGTCCTCGTGGTGGTCCGGGTATGCAAGAGATGCTAAGCCCTACAAGCCTTATCATGGGTATGGGTCTAGGAGACAAAGTTGCATTGATCACGGATGGAAGATTTTCAGGTGCAACCAGAGGAGCAAGTATCGGGCATGTAAGTCCTGAAGCTGCAGAAGGTGGGCTTATAGGCTTGCTTGAAGATGGTGATGAGATACATATCGATGTAGATAATTACATTTTGGAAGCAAAGCTTACATTCGAAGAGATCGCCGAGAGAAGAGATAACTTCAAACCTTTAGTCAAGCCATTGAAAAGTAAATGGCTAAGACAATATAGAGCCCTGGTAACCAATGCCAGTTCCGGAGCCGTGCTGGAAGCGGAATAACACTTCTATAAAGTTTATATCCTATCAAGGCTTTTCCTTGACAGGTCTCTCCTCATTCTACCTATAAAATAATTTAATTGATCAGGTGAAGTCCTGCTATCAGTTTTCCCATCAGTGTCGACTTTAAAGGCAATGATACAATATCCTCTAAACTCTTGTTCTCTTTTAAAGAGGTCACGTAAGTTATTGTATCGTTTTCCACAACATCTTCTCTTTCATGCACTTCACAACAGTTTGCACATTGTTTCCATACACCATTCCAAAAAACATTGGTGTTATTACATTTTCTACAGGCATTCATGATGCTTCCTTTACACTTTTTATTGAGATAATATTACCTCGCTGAAGTATTTCATACTGATTTGATAAGTCATATATGGATTTCATTCACTAGAAGGGGTATGAGGGGGTAATATCCACCTCATCAAAAGGAGAACTTCCTATTAAGAAGGTCGTCTCGCTCCTTTGTATCTGTTGCTATAAAAATTTTTATTTAGACTGGTGATCACAACTTTTTTCTTTGCAGATGAAGCATGAATGAACTTATTATCCCCAAGATAAATCCCTACATGGTTCACATAACCTTTCCGTTTTTTAGAAGTATCAAAGAAGATAAGGTCTCCCTTTTTCAATTCACTTCTTTTCACATATTTCCCAAATTTTGACTGTCTAATTGAGGTACGTGGAATATCGATACCTATATTTTTGTAGACAAATTTTGTAAAACTAGAACAGTCATAGGTATTTTTATTACCACTTGCTCCCCATACATATTTTTTCCCTAATTTTGTTTTTGCCAGGGAAGTAATTCTCTGACATTTATCAGAGTCTTTGTCTGTCTTACTCTTAAAAATATCAGTGAAAGAAAACGTTTTAGATTTTTCTGTCTTTCCTTTCTCTAAACTAATCGTATCCAGATTAGAAAGGGATGCAGCTAACTTTTTGTTTGAAGCTGATTTCTTTGCTTTCGCAAGCGTATTCGTCTTTTTATTTTGAGGGAGATATAATACTTTCCCAATTTTAAGTATTTGACTTTTCCTCAATGCATTGGCTTTTCTTATTTTTGTCACAGAAGTATGATGTTTACGTGCTATAGAAGAAAGAGTATCTCCTTTTTTTGTCACATATTTCGTCGGCTTTTCAGACGTTTTGGTATAAGATACATATGCATTTGTTGGTACTTTTAATACCTTTCCTATCCTAAGGATATCTCCTTTTTTAAGTCCATTGGTTTTTCTTACTTTTGAAATGGTTGTATGATGTTTATGTGCAATAGAAGAAAGAGTATCTCCTTTTTTAATGGTGTATTTGACCATATGTTTAGCTGTGTGTGTCGATGCTGTAGCTGTCAAAGTGGTGAGCGATAGGGCAAGTAATAACGCATAAAGTTTCTTCAATGAATTCTCCTACATAATTAAACTATAAGTACAAATGATAAAAATCCATACTTATGAAATATCTGATAGATTGTAACTATATATGATTAATCAAAAATAAACATGCTTTTAAATCAAGCTTAACCTATGATTTCCCTTTCCCTCCTGCAGAACAACATATTTACTTCATACTATGCTCTCTTTTTCAATGCTTCGACAATGTGATCGGCGACCCTAAATGCATTGGCATAAATGGTCCAGGTATACGCTACAGAACCCCCTGTAGGCATAAAACTAGCATCAGCGACAAAAAGGTTCTTGACATCATGGGATCGACAATATTTGTTAAGTACGGATGTTTTAGGGTCATTTCCAAAACGACATCCTCCGGCAACCAGGTTCTGAGGGGGTGCAGAAGAGATAGCAGAATAAATGTTTTTTGCTCCCATCTCTTCCAGTACCTTCTCACACTTCTTTGCAATATAGTTTCCTACTTTGACATCTTGAGGATGCCCTTCCACACGCAGTTTGCCTACGGGCATACCAAACTTATCTTTATGTACAGGATCCAGCGAAACAAAACAGTTATCATTAGGGAGCCAGTCATTAAAGACTTCAAAACGTATACTTTTCTGTTCTGTAAAACGAGAAACCAAACGTTCCCCCAGATCTTTACCCCATACCAGCTTTCCATCTTCGTAGCCATTTTTACGTGCACGGCTAATAATGTTTTGATGTTCGAACATAAACTCTACAGAACCGCCTTTAAATCTGCCGTCCCACCAATGGTCTATAAAATACCAATCCAGAATAGAGCGATTGACAAAAAGTCCTGTTGTCATCAACTCTTTAAATTTTATATGCTTCAAAGAATCCTTATGCAGTTCCCCTTGTCCAGAACCTCCCCCGGAAAAAATGAGGTTCTTACCAAGTTCTCCGCTACTGTTGCCCAATCCTTCAGGATGATATGCATTAGCAGAATTGAGTAAAAGCCTTGCACTCTCATGTGCCTGTGCCGCTACAACAAAGATCTTTCCTTTGATCTTTTTCTCTTTACCTGTCACCGTGTCAACCACTACGGCATGACTGACCTCATCCTTTTTGTCTGTATGCAGATACTTCACATACGTGTTACTCAGTAGTGTCAGGTTACCTGTAGCTAAAGCCGGTTTTAAAAGCGCCTCTCTCGAACTTCCCTTTGCTCCTGAACTGCACCCATAACTTCCACAGAAATTTGAATAATAACAAGCATCACGTCCAGGCTTGTCCTTTGAAAGGACAGCTCTTGGTGTGACAAGAGGGGTAATGCCAAGTGATTGACAGCTCTTGTCAAAGAGTTTCACCACTGCATTTTCTTTGGTCGGAGGCTGTGTAAAATCTACCGTACTTCGGGGTGGTTCAAAAGGATGTTTATCAACTCTACCCGAAATGCCTACCAACTCTTCTGTGAGCGTATAATAGGGCTCCAACTCTTCATAGGATATAGGCCAATCCACCACATTGGCTCCTTCAATCTCTCCATATTTACTTTTGAGTCTAAAATCATCAGGATGCATACGGTGTAACATGCCGGACATCAAGTTGGAAGATCCTCCCACAATGTTTCCATTCCAAAAACTCCATCCAGATTCATACGTAGGCGTAGTTATCCACTCACCATCAACTTTTTCTTCTATCGTATGATACTCATCAAACAGATTGGGTGTGACCAGATCTCTTCTGCAGTAGGCTAACTCATCTTTAGAGAACTCTTCACGTTTGATGAGTCGGCCTTTTTCTAAAACGGCTACTTTGTACCCTGCTTGGCATAAAGTATAGGCTACAGCTCCGCCGCTTGCTCCTGAGCCAACTATGACCACATCATACACACTCATAGTTCTATATACCTTGTTGTAGGTCTAGGCAAACCACCATACGAGGAGATCGCCTGCCACCCTGCTTCTTGAATGTTTGAACCATAGATCGGATCGCTAAAGAGTCCCTCCATTGTCAGTGTCATGATACGGGACAACCAGTTGCGACCATAATTTGTCTCTTCATAGGCCCGTAAAGCTTTTTCTTTCTCCTGATCTGTCATCGATATGAATCTTCCTTTTTCACGATGCTCGAGCTCTTTTGCTCCTTCAAGAACAAACGCTTTGATATCTTTATCAAAACTCTTATGCATCATGGTTTCAAATAAAAATTGTGTGACGTTCATAGATTTGGCAGAAGGTATGTTGCTTCCTTCAGGAAATAAATGCTCCTGTACCGCAGAGAGTGTCGGTGCTAGCTTTTTAAACCTTTTCTCAAAATCACTGACCTCTTTTGCCTGCATATAGGGAGAGAGTCCCAAAACCGAACCTAATATCAGAAATCTTCTTCTTTTCATTGCTTCTCTATCTTTCTATTGATTTTTCCTCATTATATGTATCATGTGTGCACTTTGGGTGCAATACACTACACGGACACTACACAAGTTGTATATTATACTGTATGTGTCAAAAAAACATAAGGAGACGAATATGAAAAAGTTAATTGTGAGTGCGTTCATAAGTTTGGCAATGCTTGCATTTACCGGCTGTACAAAAAACGGCAATGCAGAAGCAGAGACTAAATGCTCAGCAAGTAGTAAATGTTCTGGAGCAACGAAATGTTCTGGAGACAAGGTAAAAACTGCTACGACAAAATGTGATGCTAGCAAGAAATGTGGCCAATAAATATGACTTCTCTCTGTCTTTAGCTTGAGTATATCAAGTAGATAGATATTTTCTTTATCGCATACACTTATGTTACATTACACCATTATTTTAAAGGATATTATGATGATAAAATTACTTTTTGGGACGCTACTGAGTTTGTCACTGTTCTCCCTTACCGGTTGTGGAGAGAAAGAAAACACAAAGACGGGGCCTATGACAAAATGTGAATCTGGAAAATGTGACAGTGCGATGGAAAAATCGGAAGTACCTGCACAAAAATGTAATGCAGATACTCAAGATAGTGATCAATAGGTTCTTCTTTCTTTTCTCTTTAAAAGAGAACAGGCTTCTTTTTCTTTACTCAATACACACAGCGTACACATTATTCATACTATACTTGCAGTGTACCAACAGATATATTGGATATAAAGGAGTTACACATGCTACAAGGTATCTATCTTAGCACCAGAAATATATTAAGGAAGGGGGGAGACATTGCCTTACTGTTGGCCAGACTTACTATCGCCTATGGATTTTACGGACCGGCGATGGAAAAGTGGT